>Ga0209137_1000046_pt1 | contig 131968 bp, 107 predicted proteins | sample SaaInl5LU_22_DNA_FD_184642 | JGI IMG/M metagenome (GOLD analysis project Ga0209137, IMG submission 184642) | Marine microbial communities from expanding oxygen minimum zones in the Saanich Inlet - ESP_105LU_22_DNA (SPAdes) (version 2) | ecosystem: Environmental > Aquatic > Marine > Intertidal...
GTCCCAACAATGGGTGCTCTTCACCAAGGTCATTTGGGGTTAGCTGCTCAAGCCATGGAGGAATGCACACTAGTTGTGGTCAGTATTTTTGTGAATCCAACACAATTCAACAAGGCCGAAGACCTCGTGAATTACCCCAGGACTCTCGAAGCGGACACCGAACTCATACACCAATTGAACCCAGATATCTTGGTGTTTGCCCCAACGGCTGCAGATCTCTATGGGGCTCAGATACAGGCAAAATCTTATGATTTTGGCCCTATGGCGACCACCATGGAGGGTGAATTCCGGCCAGGGCACTTTGATGGGGTTGGCACAGTAGTGAACTTATTACTGCGCGCGGTGTCCCCAGACAAAGCGTACTTCGGAGAAAAGGATTACCAGCAACTCAAAATCGTAGAACAACTCGTCGCAATAGAAAAACTCCCTGTCGCTATCGTGCCGTGTCCCATCGCCCGCAACGCTCAAGGCCTCGCATTGAGCTCAAGGAATGCGCGCCTCACAGCAGCGCAACGCAGCCAAGCAACTGTCGTATACAAAATGCTGAAGAAAGCTCAGGACTGTTTCGAGGTGCAAGACATTCCAGCTATTCAAGAAATGGTCAAAAAGGCTTTTGACCACGAACCCCAAATGACCCTAGAATATTTTGCCATTGCCCCGGTCGACACCTTGATGCCTGCCCGCTCAAAAATTGAAAAAACCTCTTATCGTGCCTTTATCGCCGTGATTGTCAGTGGCGTGAGATTGATCGATAATATGCAACTTAATTAATACCTTTGCCCCATGTATATCCATGTTGTCAAATCCAAAATCCATCGGGTCAAAGTGACCGGTGCTGACTTAAATTATATCGGCAGTATCACCATCGATCAAGAGCTCATGGACGCCGCCCAAATCATAGAGGGCGAAAAAATTCAGGTGGTCAATAATACAAATGGTGAGCGCCTGGAAACCTATGTCATTCCTGGCCCACGCAATAGCGGTGAAATCACACTCAATGGCGCTGCCGCAAGACGAGTAGCCGTAGGTGATATTTTGATTTTGATGACCTATGCCATGATGACACCAGAAGAAGCCAAGACCTTTAGTCCTGCTATTGTTTTCCCGGACGAATCTACTAATCTCTTGCGCTGATTTTGAAAAAAACCATCTCTAAAGTCCTTCAAATCGGCATTCCATTAATTGTGGGGATTGCACTTGTGGTTTATTTTTACGCGCAATTCACGCCAGAGCAATGGGCAGAGATGATGGGGCACTTCAAGAGCGCTGATTACAGTTTCCTTGTTTTATCCGCTGCCCTATCCGTTTTGAGTCATGTGATCCGCAGCCATCGATGGCACCTACTCCTGCAGCCCATTGGGTACACCCCAAGGCTCATCAATAGTTTTTTTGCCGTCAGTATTGCCTACTTCATGAACCTTTTTATTCCAAAAAGCGGAGAGGTGAGTCGAGCCGTAAGCATCAACCGTTACGAGCAAGTTCCTCTGGACAAGGCCTTAGGAACCATTATTACCGAGCGCGTCATCGACTTGATTTTTTTAGTGGCCTTCACCCTAATCGCCATTGGCCTGCAGTTTGAACTTTTGTTTGGTTATGTCCAAGACAAAATCCCACTGGCTAAAATTTTGACCGGATTATCAGTAATGACCGCAATTTTCGCACTGAGTTATTTATGGCTCAAGAAAGCAACACATCCCCTAGCGCTCAAAGCCAGAGGATTCTTAAAAGGGCTTAAGACGGGCATGCTCAGTATTGCGCGCCTGAAGCAACCACTTCTTTTTATTTTGGAAAGCCTTTTAATTTGGCTGTTGTATGTAGCGTCGTTTTTTGTCGCAACATTTGCCTTGGATCAAACAGCGCAAATCGGATTTGAGGTGTTGATTATTGGATTTGTCGTAGGCAGTTTTACCTTCGCCTTTACCAACAGTGGCATCGGCTATTACCCGCTGGCCATTGCCGGCATACTGTCTCTCTTTGCCATCCCAGAAACCTTAGGAAATGCCTTTGGTTGGCTGGTGTGGACGGCCAACATCTTGTCGATTATTTTGTTCGGGTTTGCGGCATTTATAGGTTTGCCTTTAGTGAATAAAAAATAATTTTCCGGGACACAACAGCCCCCTGGGGTAGGCTAAATTTCTTATCTTTCCTGCTTAAAGTTGTCTGTTCATGAAGTACCTTTTATTAGTTTTTTTCGCATTTGGCAGTCTCTTGACCACCCAGGGTCAATCCAAAGTCATATACGAAGAATTTTCCTCTTATAAGTTGGGTGAAACCCGCCGCCTCAAAATCCAATTGCCAAGAGATTACGAGAGCAATACCAATAAGTCTTACCCAATTGTGATCGTATTTGACGCCAACTATCTATTTGAGCCTGTAGCCGGGAATGTCGATTATTTTGGCTACTGGGAAGACATGCCCGAGGCCATAGTTGTGGGCATCATGCAAGGCGATAGTCGTTATGACGATTGCCAATATGACGATACCAATTTCATGCCTGCTGACCAGGGGGCAGATTTTTTTGAATTTGTAGGGCTCGAACTGGTCCCTTTTATCGATGCTAATTTTCGGACGGCCAAATTCATCATTGCAGTAGGTCATGACCTCACCGCGAGTTACATCAATTATTATTTATTCAAAGACCCGCCCTTATTCAATGGCTATATTGCTTTGAGCCCTGATTTGGCCCCCTTGATGGACGAACGGCTTCCTAAACGACTGCCGAACATCCCGCAAAAGCTATTTTATTATTTAGCCACAGGAACAGACGATATTCAAGACCTCCAACAAATTGCCCAAGACCTCAATACCCAACTCACGCCGCTCAAATCTGATCAGTTCAATTATTATTATGATAACTTTGAAGGAGCCACACATTATTCTTTGGTGGCGCGCGCTATCCCGTCGGCCTTAGAAAAAATATTTTCGGTGTACCGCCCGATTTCAAAACAAGAATTCAACGATGTCTTGCTCAAGCTAGAGACGCCCGTGCATCTTTATCTTTTAGACAAATACCAAACAATAGCCCAACTCTTTGGCATCACCAACCCTATCCGAATCAACGATCTGATTGCTTCAGCAACGGCATGCGAACGCCTTAAGCAATGGGATTCTTTGCGAGAAATAGCGACCATTGCCACACGTCAATATCCGGACTTGATCTTGGGCGATTACTATATGGGGCGTTTTTATGAGGAAACAGGCGACCCCAAAAGAGCGATGCGTACCTTTCAGGGCGGATTCGATAAAGAAGAAGTCGATTTCATCACCGTAGACTTGATGCTTGAAAAAGCAGACCAAATTAAATTTGATTTCGGGTACTAATGGCTAAAACCAAAACAAGCTTCTTTTGTCAAAACTGTGGCAATGCCTTTGCTAAATGGCAAGGCCAATGCACCTCGTGTAAAGCTTGGAATACCATTGCCGAAGAGGTCATAACACAAGCAACCCCCGATCCATGGCAAGGCACTGCACTTGAAAAGTCCAATGCTGCGCGACCACAAAAAATTGCCGAAATCAGCATTGCTCAGATGCCTCGACTTTCCACTCAAGACACTGAATTCAATAGAGTTTTGGGCGGTGGATTAGTTCCTGGCTCCCTCACATTGCTCGGAGGCGAACCGGGAATAGGCAAGAGCACATTGATGCTCCAAGTCGCGCTCCAATGGCCGCACAAAACCTTATATGTGTCGGGTGAAGAAAGTGCCCAACAAATCAAAATGCGTGCAGACCGACTCTCTTCTGAGACCTCTCATTGCTCTGTTTTGACCGAAACCAAAACCCAGAATATCTTTCGTCATATCGCCGCAGAAAATCCACAAGTTGTGGTGATTGACTCTATTCAAACACTGCAAACTGACGAAATCGACAGCGCAGCCGGAAGTATTTCTCAAATTCGCGCTACCACCGCAGAATTGATCAAATTCGCCAAAGCCACCCAAACACCTGTTCTTTTGATTGGCCACATCACCAAAGATGGCCATATCGCTGGACCAAAAATATTAGAACATATGGTGGATACCGTGCTCCAATTCGAAGGAGATCGGCACCATGTGTACCGTATCATGCGGGCGCACAAAAATCGTTTTGGCAGCACCAATGAACTGGGGATCTATGAAATGCTCGGCGACGGCCTCAGACAGGTCAACAATCCTTCTGAATTGCTCATATCAAAAACTGATGAAGACCTCAGCGGAACAGCGATTGCAGCCACCCTCGAAGGCATGAGGCCATTGATGATCGAAATTCAAGCTTTGGTCTCAAGTGCTGTTTACGGCACACCGCAACGTTCCGCCACCGGTTATAATGTCAAGCGCCTGAATATGATATTGGCAGTACTAGAAAAACGTGTCGGCTTCAAACTGGGCGCTAAAGATGTATTTCTTAACATTACAGGCGGGATCAACGTCGATGACCCCGCGATTGACCTGGCTGTTGTGGCCGCCATTTTATCGTCCAATATCGATACAGCAGTAGACCGCTCCATATGTTTTGCTGCAGAAATTGGTCTTGCGGGAGAAGTGCGACCCGTAAGTCGTCTCGATCAGCGCATACTAGAAGCAGAAAAACTAGGATTCAAGCGCATGGTCGTCTCGAAACACAGTAAACTTCCAAAAGAGCGCTACAGCATTGATCTTATTCAAGTGACCAAGGTTCATGATATGGTCCGCCACCTATTTGCCTAGTGACTTTCTAAAAGTTCTGTCAAGGCATCCAGCCTTGGCGTCAAGACCAGTTCAATTCGTCTGTTTTTGGCACGGCCCTCAGGCGTCGCATTGTCCCCAAGCGGGGCATACATACTCCGGCCAGCGGCAGTCAATCGCGAAGGATCAATATCTGAATTTTGGGACAATATGGTAACGATGGCAGTCGCGCGTTTTGTCGACAAGTCCCAATTGTTTTCGATATGGCCTTGCCCAGAATAAGCCACTGCATCTGTATGCCCTTCAATGAGCACTAGTATATCTTTGTTGTCCCCCAAGACTCGACTAATGGCCTCAACAGCTTTTTGGCCTTGATCATTGACCGCCCAACTGCCGCTGGCAAAAAGAAGCTTATTTTCCATGGAGACATAAACTTTTCCTGAGCGCTGTTCAACGGTCAAGCCTTTGCCTTCAAATTGGGTCAAGGCATCACTAATAGCAGCCTTTAAAGCGTTCATTTGACGGTCTTTCGCAGTGATCACTGCATTCAGCTCATCAATTTGCGCAGTCCGCTCATCTATTGTCTTTTCAAGCGCAGCAAGGCGTGATGCTTCCGCATTAAGTGCTGCCTCCTTCTGAGACAATTCTGCCAATAAATCCTGATTTTGCGCCAAGTTATCTGATAGTGCTTGAGCACTATTGGCCGCCAAGGCATCATATGCCCTTTGAAGGCGAGCCAAATTCTGGGTCACCGCATTTTCTTGAGCCATCAGTGCCATGAGCTCTTCTTTACAAAGGGCAAGGGCTTTCTCAGAGGCCAGCGATGCCCCCAGATGATCTGCGTGCGACACATCTAAAGCCTCAAGTGCACTCTGGTGTTGTTGGGCCAAAATACGATGCTCCTCCTGAAGACCTTCATATAACTTGGCCGACACACAACTCTGTAAACTCACCGTGGCAAGAGCCCAAATCAATATGGTTTTGACCTTGTGGGTCATGCTTGTTAACGTACTCATAGTGCTCAAAAATTCAATTAAAGATCCAATTCAACCAGATGTGGACAGTGATCACTGTGCTTTGCCTCGGGCAAAATTAAGGCGCGCTGGATCGCCGGTGCCAAAGGTTCTGTGACCAGATGGTAATCAATACGCCAACCTTTGTTATTGGCGCGTGAATTCGCCCGGTAACTCCACCAAGTATAGTGATGCGGCTGTTCATTTAATCGCCTAAAGCTATCTACAAACCCACTCTTTAGAAATCCAGCAAGCCAAGCGCGCTCTTCAGGCAAAAACCCCGACACTTTAGCATTGCGGACAGGGTCATGAATGTCGATGGCCTCGTGACAAATATTGTAATCCCCACAGATCACCAAGTTGGGATGGTCCACCTTCAATTGGTCCACGTAAGACTGAAAATCTGCCATGTATTGAAATTTGAAATCCAAACGCTCGGTATTGGTGCCACTGGGCAGATACAAACTCATGACAGATACTTGATCGAAATCCACACGAAGATTACGTCCTTCATGATCCATGTACGCTATCCCCGTGCCGTAGGCCACATGATTGGGCTCTTGTTTGCAAAAAATCGCTACACCGCTGTAACCTTTCTTTTGCGCGCTGAACCAATATTGAAAAGGATAACCCGCTTGGGTGATCAAATCTGTATCCACTTGCTCTTTCGTGGCTTTGGTTTCCTGCAAACAAATCACATCGGGATCCGCTTGCACCAACCATTCTATAAATCCTTTTTTCAGAGCGGCACGAATGCCATTGACATTGTAAGAAATAATTTTCACGACCTTGTTTTAAGAACTACTAAAATAAATAACCCCGTATATTTACTGAGCTTTAAGCGCCAAAGGTTTTCACAAAACAATCAACAAAATAAAAACGCAAAGATTCAGTTTTAATTACACCACAACTTCATCCTCTGGGTGATTTTGCCAGTTATGAAAAATATCATTTTTCTTATCGGATTGATTTTAGGTCCTCTACTCTATGGTCAGGACCAAGAGGTGACGCTCAGGCAAAAACGCATGGCCACCTCCTCAGCCATGGTGGTCGACTCCCTTGGTGTCAATCCCAAATTTTTTGCACTTAAAGCCAAAAATGGCCAGGTCATTGACACCGCTCTTTACCGAATTGATTTCAAGAAAGCCCGTTTGTTCTTATCACCACAAGTCATAAGGGAACACGACTCTATAGACATACATTACTTGCGCTACCCCATTTTCATGACCAAAGCCTACAGCCGTTTGGATCCGAGCTTAGTGGTTAATTCTAGCACTGCAGCACAGCGCATTTACCGCATGAATCAATCTAATTTCGAGCGAAAATCTGTGCCGTTCGATGGTCTGAGTACTCAAGGCAGTATTGTTCGTGGCCTGACCATCGGCAATAATCAAAATGCCGTAGTGAACAGTCAATTAGATTTACAAATTACCGGAGCACTTAATGACAAAATTAATGTCAGAGCCTCGCTACAAGACAGCAATTTGCCCAACCAAGAAGGCGGTTATTCGCAGAGTCTTGATGAGTTTGACCAATTATTTGTAGAGCTCTATGCAGACCAGTGGCGGCTTAGAGCGGGGGACATTGACCTGATCAACAAGACCACCTATTTTGGTCAATTCACCAAAAAAATACAAGGGCTATATGCCCAAGGCACCATGACCCATCAAGATGGCAGCACAACAGAATTATATGGTGCTGGAGGATTGGTCAGGGGGGTTTTCCAGCGCAGTACCATCATTGGACAAGAAGGCAATCAAGGCCCGTATAAACTTGTAGGACCCAATGGTGAGGCTTATATCCTTATGATCTCCGGCAGCGAACGCATTTACAGTAACGGGGTGCTATTGACGCGCGGCGAAAACAAGGACTATATCATTGATTATAATGCTGGAGAGTTAATTTTTAATCCCACCTATCCCATCACCGCCAATATGCGCATCACGGCTGAATACCAAATCACAGAGCGGAATTATACTCGATTCATAGGCTATGGCGGTGGCCAATACAATTCAGAAACACTGAAAATCGGTGCTTACGTCTACTCCGAAAAAGATGCCAAAAATCAGCCATTACAACAAAATTTTACCGACGTTCAAATCACAACTTTGATCGAGGCTGGAGACAATCCTGAGGCCCTGAATGCCCCTTCTGAAAGGCCAGAAACCTATTCTGAAAATAAGATTCTATATAGAAAAGAAGATTTTAATGGCACGACCATTTTTGTCTTTTCTACCAACCCAGAAGACGATTTATTTCAGGTACGCTTTACTCGGGTTGGGGATCAAATGGGGGACTATATCATCGAGAGTGATACTGCGATCAATAAAATATTTGTTTATGTACCGCCCATCGACGGTATACCTCAAGGGAATTATAGCCCCATTATCCGGCTGACCCCCGCACAAGAATTACAACTTACAGGATTTTATGCACAATACAACCCTAGTGATGAAACCAACATCGATCTCGAATTGGCCGCAAGTCAAAACGATCTGAATCTCTATTCAGCAAGTGACGATCAAGACAATAAGGGATATGCTTCAAGAATTGCCATGAAGCATACGCTTTGGACCTCTTCAGACACTACCAAGCTTCAAGCCTTCGGGTCCTACAATTATATCGACCAAAACTACCGCACCCCAGAGCGGCTCTATAATGTCGAGTTTAATCGAGATTGGAACCTTGATCAGGTTGAAGGCCCCCAGCGATTAGTAGCGCTTGGTGCTGCCCTATCAAAGCCTCAAATAGGCGCTGCACACTATAGCCTCAACTGGCTCTCTTATGGTCCAGGCTACCAAGGGCAAAAGCATAATTTTAGCGGTGATGGGGCACTTGGCCAATTCAAACTATGGTCTATGGTCAGTCAGCTGACCTCAAAAAGCCCCGTCAAACAAACCGATTTTTTCCGCACCAACCAACACCTGCAATGGCAACTGCCCAAAAAATGGATTGGTGCCAAATTTCAAGCCGAAAACAATAAAGAGCGTGACAGCACGCAAACCTTGACCGATCTGAGCCAGCGGTTTGTCCATTATGAATTAGTTGCAGGAATAGGGGACAGCACGGCTATTTTTACAGAAATAGGATACAGGAATCGCGTGACAGATAGTGCGACTTCGGGCCAAATGACCCGCATGACTAAGGCACAAGACTACTTTGTGAAATCAAAATTGATCGCAACAAAAAAAGCCCAGTTGTATGCTTTTGCCCAATACCGGATCTTAGATTATGAACAGGCCGACTTGTCCAGCGAAGAAAACATCAACGCCCGACTCAATTACAGTCAGTCTTTATGGGACAATACGCTGCGCCTGAATACTGCCCTTGAAACCAACAATGGGACACTACCGCAACAAGAATTTACCTACGTTCAGGTGGAGCCCGGTCAAGGCGTCTACACCTGGAATGATTATAATAATGATGGGGTACAGGATCTCGAAGAATTCGACATCGCACAATTTCAGGACCAAGCCACCTACATCCGCATTTTACTGCCCAACCAGACTTTTGTTAAGGTCAGAAGAACATCCATAAGCCAACAAGCCGTGTGGCAATTTTCTGCTTGGAAAGACCAAAAAGGGCTCAAAGGGCTATTGTCGCACTTCTACAATCAGACCGCTTTATTGATCGATCGTAAAGTCAAACGAGAAGGACAATCCCTCTTTGACCAACCTTTCTCAATTAATAACCAAGACGACTTAGGGCTGCAGTACAACCTCAAAAACACCTTGTTCTACAACCGAAGTCAACAACGCTATACTACCGCCTATAGTTACCTCAAAAACAAATCAAGCCAACTTGTTGCTCTTGCGCCTCAAATCAGTGAATTAGAGCAGCACCAGGTCAGTTTTGATCACCTAATGGACCGCATCTATCTCTTTCATATCGATGCGGCGACTGGTTATAAAAAGGCGACATCAGCCAATTTCGGCCAACGCAATTACACCCTCAATCAATCTCATGTCATGCCCCAAATGAGTCTCCTATGGGGCACCGGATCTCGTTTCAATGTATTTTATAAGGCACAGCACAAAGAAAATATTGTGGGCCAACAAGAACGGCTTGTGCAAACGACAATCGGCGGCTTGTGCAATTACAATAAAACACAAAAGCTCTCTTTGACTATAGAAACAAAGTATATTGACAATAAGTTCACCGGTATTCCCTATTCGGCTGTAGCCTATACCATGCTTGAAGGACTTCAGCCCGGAACTAATTTTACCTGGAGCGCTTTGATTCAAAGGCAAATATCCTCATACCTCAACCTTAATCTCTCTTATTTTGGTCGCAAAAGCAGCCAAGGACCTGTGGTCCATTCTGGCAGTGTCCAACTCAAGGCACTATTCTAAAAAAAAAGAGCGGGCTTTGCCCGCTCTTTTATCTGTTTGAGTTCTGTTGTCCTTACTTGACGATAATTTTGGCTGTCTTGTAAGCATTAGAGAAAATATCGCCCATCTTGATGATATAGACCCCTGCTGCTGCATAAGACATATCCAGTTGATAGTTGAATCGATCTCCTTCCTTTTCAATATAGTTGAACGCCAATACTTGGCCCAGAACATTATAAATCCCTATAGCCGCACGATCATCATAACGTGTTACTAAAGCAATATCAAATTGATTGTTTGGTAATGAAGTCACCAAAAGATCAGCTTCTTCAATAGCCAATTCGTTGATGCCGAGCACCCCATCTACATCTGCTGAGTAATCCTCAACCTCCCCGTAATTAGTTTCCTCACAAGCATCTGCAGGCACTTCTGCTTGCCAGTTAGATTTGAAACGCATGCGATGAACACCATCGGCAACACCAGCTGGTATGACTAAATTAGTCGTTTCTGTATAGCTCCCTGCTCCTTGACCAGGTGCAATAACAAAATTTTGCACAACCAATTCATTAGTGCCAAAAACACCGTCGTCGTTAAAATCGATCCAACCCTTGATGTTCTGGTCACCATACCCTGTCGAGAAGGTCACTTGATAAGTTCCTCCAGCAGCAAAAGTCGCAACTTGACTCGTGAAATCACCATAGCCTTCACAAGCAGATGGATTATTGATTTCATTAACAGAAACCAAAGTGAATCCATCCCCGAAAGAACAATCTATATTTGGATTACAATAAATCAAAGCATTTTGAACTGTCTTGGTTGCTTCGTCATTTGCGCCATTAGTATCTACAGGCCAGTTGGTACGAGAAACTATCTCATAAAAAGCATTTTGAACTGATAAATCTGCAGTAGTCGCAAAAGTATAACTCTCTGTGGCGCCAGGAGCCAAGACACCTGTAAAGGTCTCGACTACGGCAGTGCCTCCATTGATCGTGTATTGTACTTCAGGGTCAACGATGGCATTTATACCAAAGTTACGTACCGAAATAATGATTTCTTCCGCTGAGGTAAGTTGTCCTGTAGAAGGAGAAGTAATACTGGTCACCCCGATATCATCAACGGCAGTGTTTGGCTCTAAAATAAAAGCACCAACCACACCTTTACGACCAGAATTCATGTATTCGTTAAGGAACCAAAATGTCGCATCATCCGCTGGATCGATGTCCATTTTACTATAATCTCCATAACGAAGACCTGGAATATTGGCATTTCCGTTTGCAATGACTTCTTCTGCAACGGTCATTGTTCCAAGAGCATCACCGTCAAAACGACCTGTGTAGTATGAACTCACGCGGATAACATCTGGTGTTGTTGGACCAGACATAGAGCTATAACCCATACCAATGTTACCACTTCCATCCATGACCATACTGGCATGCCATGCATGACGACCATCTGGAGCTGTATAAGTTCCTTCTTGGTATAAGGTCCAAGGTTGATTGTCTGCCGTTTGGCGGAACTCATACCAACGCACCCCTGCAAGTTCTCCACCTGTGGCATCTACATCCACAACATGGTTAAATATCGCACTGTTGTGTGTCCCAAATTTTCTGAATTGGGCTTGGTTCATGATCGTGGCCTGTAGGGCATCAATAGCAATACCGTTATTGGGTTGGGTCAAGTTTGAGAACCCACCACCATCGAATACCGAGATAAAGGGAGTTGTATTGATTTGTGTCGCTGCGGAGATGGCTGAGTTTCCTGGAGTTGTCCAGTCTACATCTATAGTCCAAATCTTGATATGATCTTGAGAAACTCCTCCCCAAGCATCGTCCTGAAGATATATGATGGTCGCACCACCTGCTGCAGGATAATTATTGTTGCTGATATTTAAAGCCTGTGGGCTATAAAATCCACTGGTCACCAAACCTGGTAAGTTAAATGTTTGGAAACCGGCACTTGCATTTCCAGCAAGCATCTCGTCACGCTCTAACGCCCATACTTTATTTGCTCCACCAACATTGGCAGTCATATAGTAACCATCACTCCAAACCGATAATTTCTGATAGTCATTGACACCTCCATAGGTATACACATACCATCCACTAGCTAGTGGGTCCGGTCCGTCACTAACGGCGACCTGAACGTTTCCATTGCCAAACAAGTAACTGATGACCCAACGATCGGCAGCACTATCATAAGAAGCTGTGAGGTCACAACATCCACCACTTGAGAATATATTTGTCACGTTCAACTGGCCCGTCAAAGCATTTCCAGCCTTATCAAAAATGCGATAACCTGTATTGTACACCACAAACACGTGGTCAAGACCTACTGCCATAGAAGGATCTGTAGGCTGAGAATTTGAAGAATAGGCATCAAAGACAACTGACGGTGGCATCACACGAAGACTCTGTTCTGTCTCGTGACGATTCATGTAAAAATAGTCGTTTGTACTTTGCTTGTCTTTACCGATCACAACCTTATTTCTGATCGAGCGTCTGTCTTGAGCTTCTTCAAAGGTATCTTCGGCTGGAATCAAATACGGCCTTGAAGCCATAGAGGGAATGTATTCCATAGACAGGGCAACACCAACTTGATCCACACCTTGAGCAACATTTTCTGTCACCTGTTGTGCATTTAGTGCTGCGCCCATAAACATGAGACATGCCACTAAAAAGTAGTTTTTAAATTTCATTTAGTCGAGTTTAAAATTAATAGTATTGAATAAGACCCTAAAAATACCACGAATTCTTCGAAATTCAGTAATTTGGAGTGGAATTTAACGCTTGGCAGCCAGCAGATTTAGATCCTGCCATAGCTGTGTTGGCTCCTACTACCGTTCAATATGCTTATATGCTGAAGAAAACTATTCTTTTCGCCACTTTTTCAGTCTTTGCGCTGATTCAGTGTACGACCAAAAAAAATATTGTGGCAACAGAAACACCTCAAGAATGGGGCGAAGTTTTGCCAACCAAAGCCCATCTAAAAGGAATCATCTTGCAACAATCGCCGCAAGAGAGATGCCCCTATTTGATCCAAATGGAAGGCAGTCCAGCATACTTTTTGGATCCCGTAAACTTACCTCCAGAGTTTGCGCAGGACAAGAAAGAAGTCTATTTCACCTTCCGAGGATTGCGACAAATGAACCGATGCAAAGGCAATCCTATCTGGATATTGGATATGGTGCCCAAATGACAGAATCTTTTAAGCTAACCAATTTTTATAGGCTATGGCTTCTTGCATGTGCAGCGCCAATGAGTCGATAGAGACTCTTATTTGCTCCATTGTGTCTCGATTTCTCAGGGTCACCGTTTGGTCTTCAAGGCTTTGGTGGTCAACTGTAATACAATATGGGGTGCCTGCGGCATCCTGTCTTCGGTATCGGCGGCCTACTGCATCTTTTTCATCGTAAATCACATTAAAATCCCATTGTAATTGGTCGATAATGGATTTGGCCAGCTCTGGCAAACCATCTTTTTTGACCAACGGCAATACCGCAGCCTTGGTTGGGGCTAAAATAAACGGTAGCTTCAAAACAGTGCGCTGTGAACCGTCGTCTAGGGTTTCCTCTTGAAGGCTATGGCTGAGCACAGCCAAAAACATCCGGTCGAGTCCAATGGACGTCTCTACGACATAAGGGACATAGCTTTCATTGAGCTCTGGATCAAAAAATTGCAACTTCTTACCCGAAAAAGCCTCGTGTTGTTTCAAATCAAAATCTGTTCGGGAATGTATGCCTTCCAATTCTTTGAACCCAAAGGGGAAATTAAATTCAATATCAGATGCTGCATTGGCGTAGTGCGCCAGCTTCTCATGGTCATGAAAACGATAGTTTTCTTCGCCCATTCCTAATGATAAATGCCATTTTAATCGTGTCTGCTTCCAGTAGTCATACCACTGCATTTCTTCCCCAGGACGGACAAAAAATTGCATCTCCATTTGTTCAAATTCACGCATTCTGAAAATGAATTGACGAGCGACAATTTCATTTCTGAACGCCTTACCGGTCTGAGCGATACCAAAGGGGATTTTCATGCGCCCTGTTTTTTGAACATTCAGGTAATTCACAAATATCCCTTGAGCCGTTTCTGGACGTAAATATAGATCTGTGGCCGTCTCAGCACTTGCACCAAGTTTAGTCCCAAACATCAAATTAAATTGCCGTACATCTGTCCAGTTTTTTGATCCTGTATCAGGATCCGCAATTCCCAAAGATTCAATTAAGACTTTGACATCTGCCAAATCTTCTGCTTCAAGGGAGCGCGCCAAACGGTCTAAAATACCCTGTTTTTCTTGACGATAGCGCAAGACCCGATCATTGGTCGCCTCGAATTGGGCTTGATCAAATGCCTCGCCAAATCTCTTTTTGGCCTTAGCAATTTCTTTCTGCGCCTTGACTTCAAGTTTTTCGGCATAATCTTCAACCAAAACATCGGCACGGTATCTCTTCTTTGAATCTTTATTATCGATGAGCGGGTCATTGAACGCATCGACGTGGCCTGAGGCCTTCCAAATTTTTGGATGCATCAAAATAGCCGAGTCCAAGCCCACGATGTTCTGGTGCATATACACCATGCTTCGCCACCAATATTCGCGGATATTCTTTTTGAGCTCTACACCATTTTGGGCGTAATCGTAGACCGCACTTAGGCCGTCATAAATCTCGCTCGAAGCAAATATGTATCCATATTCTTTTGCATGAGCAATTACTTTTTTGAAAAAATCTTCTGGGTTTGCCATGGCGCAAAAATAAAAAATCCAATAGGATAAGTTGTGGCGATACTTCTAATTTTTTTGAGAAAGATTATTTGAGGTACATCGCCGAAGAAGCCAGCATTTGCGACCCATCGAAAAGATTGACAACATAGCGTCCTGGAATCAAATCTTCCTGAGCGGCATCGACCAAAACACAAATATCCATCTCTTGTTGGTCATAAACAATTTCAGACGTTGCGCTAAAAAACATGCTTACATCGTTTTCCTTCACCTCAAAACGCTCCCCCAGTAAATTGTTTTTGGGATTGATGATCTGCAGACGCAAAGCATGCGCGCCAGAACGCGCCAACTCATTGGGCGCTAGTGAAAAACAGCTCCTGATTTTATCTGCACGGCTGGCCCTCCTTGTGTCAACAATCTTACCGCTAGAGCGGACAATAACGGCTGTACTGCTCAAATCTAACGCCTGTAGCCTCGCGCCACGGGCCAAAACTTCTTGTAAAGACTTGTTTTGCTCAGACAACACATCATTGGACCGCGAAGTTTGTGCTAAAATCGTTTGGGTACTGTCGATCATTTGATTGAGATTCATCGTGACTTGAATAAGACTATCAGCTCTTGCAAACAACATATTACGCTCCATTTTTAATCGAGCAATCTCCGTTCGGTAGCGTTTGATGATCGCCATACTAGGGCGTGCTGCCTTGACTGAGTCTAATAATATGAGGATGCGCGCCCGGGCGTCAATGAGCTGTTTGTCTTGAAGATCATAGGCAGAAATAAGATTATTGTAATTGTCTTCTATACCTTCTAACTCTTGGGTGATGGCGGCTTTTTGATCTTCAAGTCCGATCAAGTTGGCCTGGCCTTCTTGAAACAAGACAATAGTGTACCCCCCTAATCCAAATAGTAATGTGGATAAAATGATGATGGCTCTTTTGAATTTTTTTGTTGTTTGCTCGTTATCCATACAACTTCCCTATTGCATCTGCGGGTGCAGATCATTTGTTCCTTAAAGGTATGCTAAATATTTTATTTCCCAAGCATTGTCCTATATGCTGTCAAACCCTCCACAAGAGTCAATTATTGGTTTGTGTTCCATGCCGTAACAACCTTCCATTAACCCGATACCACAAAACTGGTGACCCAACATTTTTGGATAAATTTTATGGTCGCTTGCCACTTAAATTTGGCACAGCGTTGCTCCATTACCATAAGAAAGGGTGCGCCCAAAGGCTTATTCATGCCTTCAAATATCAGGGCAACAAATCTATCGGCAAATGGCTCAGCACCTGGCTCGGTCATGAGTTGGCCGTCCTGAATAGTGACCTGGGTATTGTGGCCGTTGTGCCGGTGCCATTACATCCGGCAAAACAACGACAACGTGGATTCAATCAAGCAGCAATCATCGGACAAGGTATTGCCCAATGCCTGGGCGTTCCGTTACATGAAAATGTGTTGATACAGACAAACTATCGACAAGCCCAGGCCAAAAAAAACCGATGGGACCGTTGGGCGAAGTCCCATGGATTCGCCTTAAACCCCCGAAGCAACTTGCCTGGCGGACATATTTTATTGGTGGATGATGTGGTCACTACGGGGGCAACCCTTGAGGCATGTGGCCAGTTGCTGATGAAAACTCCAAGCATTGAACTAAGTTGCGCCTCCATCGCTATTGCCTAAGAAAGTTTACTTATTTTTGGACTCATGAAGATGCTGAGACATTTTATCATGCTTTTGGCTTTGGCCATCAGCTTTTCAAATTGCGCCAAAAAAGGCAGCCCTACTGGTGGGGCAAAAGATACTATCGCGCCAATAATCACCAGCAGCAATCCTCAAAATTTCGCCATCAATTTCAATCAAAACCAAATCAAAATAGGTTTTGACGAGTACATCAAACTCAAAAACATCAAAGAGAACCTCATCATTTCTCCTCCCTTAACCTATGATCCGCTTTTGAGTCCTCAAACTTCCTCACGGACCTTAGGCATCAGGATTATGGACACTTTGGCTCCTGAGACTACTTATGTCTTTAACTTCGGCAAAAGCATTGTAGACAACAACGAAGAAAACCCATACGACTACTTCAAATATGTCTTCTCTACAGGCAGTTATATCGATAGTCTTAACCTTTCTGGATCAGTTTTTCCTGCGGATCGGCCAAAACTGGAAGAGGCCGCAACCTTATTGCTGTACGAGGCATCTGGAGTCAAAAAAGATTCGATGGTTTTTAATGAAAGGCCGCGCTATGTCGCAACAACCTTTGGCGAGTCCGCAGAATTTACTTTCAGTAACCTCAAGCCAGGCACCTATTATTTGGTCGCCCTTCAGGAAGATCTTAACAACTATTCCTTTGAGCCGCAAACCGATCTTATTGGGTTTGTAGAGGAACCCATTACTTTGCCTAATGACAGTAGTTTTGTTTTGCGCCTCTTTCAAGAAACACAAGACTTCAAATGGACAAGAGCAGCACACGCGGGCAAACACCGCATTGTTTTTGGATTCCAAGGCTCTGATGAAGATTTAGAAATAACGCCGCTCTTTGAGACTGGCCCAGATTTTGATTTTGCCTGGACCAAACCAGCAGAAGTAGATTCCTTGACTTACTGGTTCAAGCCTTCATTTGACCTAGAGCAATCGGACACCCTTTATTTCAAAGCCCAATCGCCATGGGCTACCGACACCTTATCGGTAAAACTGCGCGACCTATACAGTGACTCTCTTCGGGTTTCACTCAAGAACAAAAGTGTGGTGCGCCCGCGCGACACTATTGCCTTGAGTGCCAACACACCAATTCGTGGCATTAATGCCGACAAAATCACATTGATTGATCGTGATTCGGTTGTTTTGCCCTTTACGACTTTAATCGACACCGTAAACAATACTGCACTAGTATTGACCGAAAAAAAAGATGATGAATTGTACCGTTTGGCATTAAATCCTGGGGCTTTAATCGACTTTTTCGAACAAACAAACGACAGTTTAAATTTTGGTTTTCGCACCAAACCATTATCGGATTATGGCACCCTGCTTTTGTCTTTAGAAGAACCCATCAATTATCCTATTGTGGTGGAGTTGGTCGATCAAAATCTAAATGTTGTTGCTCAACAATGGCTTGACCATAAAGAAGATGTGTTTTTTGATTACATCAATCCCAGTAAATACCGTGTCCGCATCATAGAAGATGGCAACCACAATAAAAAATGGGATACGGGAAGTTATCTACAACAGAAACAACCAGAATACATATTCTACATGCCTGGCATACTCGATATAAGAGCGAATTGGAGCCTCAATGAGGTCTTCAGCGGCAGCCAAATCGTTCGGTAAAATCGATCAATGGGCTCAGGTTATCCTTTGATCTGCGCAGTCAAGAACTCCCTGTTCATGCGGGCAATATTCTCAAGGGAAATGCCTTTAGGGCATTCAATTTCGCAAGCGCCGGTGTTGGTACAATTACCAAAACCTTCTTTGTCCATTTGCTCTACCATATTGAGCACTCTTCGGGTCGCTTCGACTTGACCTTGAGGCAACAAGGCAAATTGACTGACTTTTGCAGAAGTGAACAACATGGCACTAGCGTTCTTACATGCGGCAACGCAGGCACCACATCCTATACATGTTGCTGCATTAAATGCATGATCAGCGTCTTCTTTGTCTATAGGAATTGAGTTGGCGTCGATGGTATTGCCAGAGGTGTTGACTGAGATATACCCTCCGGCATGCTGGATGCGGTCAAAAGCACTTCTGTCGACCATAAGGTCTTTGACCACCGGAAAAGCTTTGGCTCTAAACGGCTCAATCACAATCGTATCTCCATCACTAAATTTGCGCATATGCAATTGACAAGTGGTGATGAAACGATCTGGTCCGTGGGGCTCTCCGTTAATTTGTAAAGAACATGAGCCACAAATACCTTCACGGCAATCATGATCAAAAACTACAGGATCAATCCCTGTTGAAATCAATTGGTTATTCAGGACGTCAAGCATTTCTAAAAAAGACATGTCCCCGTCGATCTGATCGATTTGATAGGTTTCCATGCGCCCTTTTGCTTGAGCATTTTTTTGTCGCCAAATTTTTAAAGTTAACTTCATAAGTCTATTTATAAGAGCGCGTTTTTACTTGAATATTGTCATAAACCAGTGGTTCTTTATGGAGTATTGCATCCGCAGGCTCCCCTTGGTATTCCCAGGCCGAAACATGCATATAATGCTCGTCATCTCGCAAAGCTTCTCCTTCTGGAGTTTGGTATTCTTCTCTAAAATGGCCGCCACAAGATTCATTTCGCTCCAAAGCATCCTTAGCGAACAATTCACCTAACTCCAAGAAGTCTGCTACCCGCATTGCCTTTTCTAGCTCTTGATTGAGTTCATGGGCAGTACCAGGGACATTCACATCGCGCCAAAACTCTTCCCTAAGTGCTTTAATTTCGGCCATTGCTTCTTTGAGTTCGGTTTCATTTCGAGACATTCCACATTTGTTCCACATGATTTTCCCCAACTTACGGTGGAATGAATCTACAGTCTTAGATCCTTTATTGTTGATCAGACTGTCGATGGTCGCCTGAACAGATCGCTCTGCGGCCTCAAATTCTGCGGTATCTGTAGCGATAGGGCCCGTTCTGATATCATCAGATAGATAATTTCCAATGGTATACGGGAGGACGAAGTACCCATCTGCAAGACCTTGCATCAAAGCACTTGCGCCCAGCCTGTTGGCTCCGTGGTCACTGAAATTAGCTTCCCCTGCAGCGTAACAACCAGGAATTGAAGTCATCAAATTATAATCTACCCATACACCGCCCATAGTATAATGTACGGCAGGATAAATCATCATAGGCGTTTTGTATGGGTTCTGGTCCACAATTTTTTCATACATCTGGAATAAATTGCCATACTTTGATTCAACAACTTTTTCGCCCAAAGCTCTTACCTCAGCATCTGAGGCTTGAGTCATATGTTGAATTACTGCTTGTTCTCTACCGTACCGCATGATGGCGGCATCAAAATCTAGATAGACTGCTTCACCCGTTTTGTTGACACCATATCCGGCATCACATCTCTCCTTGGCCGCTCTAGAAGCCACGTCACGTGGCACTAAATTACCAAATGACGGGTAACGTCTTTCGAGGTAATAATCTCGATCTTCTTCTGCGATAGCAGTGGGCTGCAATCGCCCTTCACGCACAGCCTGCGCATCTTCTAACTTTGCAGGAACCCAAATGCGACCATCATTTCTCAATGACTCGGACATTAAGGTCAATTTGGATTGGTGGTCTCCCGATACTGGGATACAAGTCGGGTGAATTTGTGTGTAACATGGGTTAGCGAAATAAGCCCCCTTTTTATGAATCTTCCATGAAGCCGTAACGTTACTGCCCATAGCGTTTGTCGACAAAAAGAATACATTGCCATACCCTCCTGAGGCAATCACTACAGCATGTGCACTGTGGCGCTCAAGCGCTCCAGTGACCAAGTTCCGGGCAATTATTCCTCGTGCTTTGCCCTCCACCAAAACCAAATCAAGCATTTCGTGGCGGTTGAAGGCCTTTATTTTTCCTCGATTGATCTGACGGTTCATGGCCGCATAAGCCCCTAACAAAAGCTGTTGTCCTGTTTGACCTTTGGCATAAAACGTTCGAGACACCAACACCCCACCAAATGATCGATTGTCCAGTAAACCACCATATTCGCGGGCAAAAGGCACGCCCTGCGCCACACACTGGTCGATGATGTTTCCAGAAACTTCAGCCAAGCGATGGACATTTGCCTCACGAGACCGATAATCCCCCCCTTTGATAGTGTCGTAAAAAAGTCGATAGGTAGAATCCCCATCGCCTTGGTAATTTTTTGCTGCATTAATCCCACCTTGTGCGGCAATGGAGTGCGCACGACGCGGCGAGTCTTGGTAACAGAATGTTTTGACATTGTAGCCTAACTCAGCCAAAGATGCTGCGGCACTTCCTCCAGCCAAACCAGTCCCAACAACGATCACATCGATATTTCGCTTATTGGCAGGATTCACCAAATTAATGTCATTCTTGTGCTTTGTCCACTTTTCAGCTAAAGGCCCTTGAGGTATATTAGAGGTTATTGACATAGTTGACTTATTTAGTGGGCTAATGGGTTAAGATGGTGATAGATTGCAATGACAATGAAGCCCAAGGGAATCCCAACAGCATATATTTTTGTAAAATTTTGGAGCCCTTTTGAATACTTATTATTGAACCCAACACTCTGGAATGAAGAGCTGAAGCCATGCCATAAATGCACCGCTAGCAAAACAAAAGAAACCACATAAAGACCAACCCGTATCGGGTTTTCAAATTTATGAACTGTTTCGGCGTAATATCGGGTGGGATCTTCTGGATGAGATTCAACATATTTATGGATCATTTCAGGAATCCAAAAATCATAAAAATGCAGTCCCAAGAAGGCCAAAACAACAGCACCAGAAATGATCATATTTCTGGACGCCCAGCTCGCTCCGGCGGAACCTTTATAGGCCACATAACGCACCGAACGCGCCGCTCTATTTTTCAATTCTAAGACAAATCCCATGACGAAATGGAAAACCACCCCAAATATGAGAATGGGCTGTAACACCCCCTGAACTAATCCATTAGTGCCCATAAAATGAGAGAATGAGTTGAACGTGTCGGGAGCAATGACAGAGGTCAGGTTAATGACAAAGTGCTGTCCTAAGAAAACAACCAGAAACAAACCCGAGAGTGCCATAGCGACCTTTCGAGCAATAGAAGAATTGAGTAACCCCATAAGTTTTGTTCTATTTATGTCCTACAAAAGTAAGGCGCAAACAGATGAAACCCAAACTTTGTATTTGCTTTTAGGCAAAACATTTTTAAATATTCCGCCGTCTCCGATCATTCGATAATTAATGCTGTATTATTGTCTTGATCTCCAATACTGATTTGCACTACGTAATTGCCTTTTGGCAAGTAAGTTACACCATTAGAAGCTTCTGATAAGTCTTGGTCAAATGCTTTTTTCAGGTGTTTCACGCCCTGATCAGTCAGTGCCAAATCAAAGTGCCAATTGTTATAGCCGCGGTCTACATCGACAACCTGTTCCTGAATTGTTTTTTGACCTTTAGTTTTTAGCTTTATTGAGGCCCTACCTTTAGCTGGACTAAAAAAGGACATTGAGACGCTTGGCACGCGCGCTTCACTCCACTGACTGTAGGACTGGCCCCAACGCTTTGAGAATTTTACCGGTGGAATTTTCGCGATTTGAACCTCATTCATTTTATTGTGATCTAGGGATTGCAGCAGTGAAACATCAGCAATATATATCGAGCGCCCGTGTGTCCCCAAAACCAATTCTTGAGCTGCTTCTTGCAAGACCAGATCGTGACAGGCGACCTTCGGCAAATCCTTGTCAAAAACATGCCATTGCCCTCCTGAATCAAGACTGACGTAGACGCCATTATCCGTTCCTGCGTAAAGTAAGGTTTCTTGAATGGGATCTTCCTTAAGGACATTGACCGATCCTAAAGGCAAGTTGCCCACGATAGACTGCCAATGCGCTCCGTAATCGTTGCTGACAAATAAGTAGGGGGCAAAATCATCGCCACGATAAGCATTAAGTGCTGCATAAACCCTTGAGGGGACATGCTTAGAGGCCACAACGCGACTGACCCAGAGACCCTCCGGTAATTGCTCAGAGACATCAGTCCAATGAGCCCCGCCGTCTTGAGTAACACTGATCACTCCGTCGTCACTCCCTGTGTAAATCGTGCCAAAATGAAATGGAGATTCACTGATTGTCGTGAGCGTGCCAAATGCCACATTTCCTGTTTTAGCACCTTTGGTCAAATCGCCAGAAATAGATTCCCAATGATTGCCTTGGTCAAAACTTCTGTGCAGGCGTTGACTGCCATAATACAAAATATCCTGATTGTGTGCACTCAACAAAACTGGAGTTTGCCAATTATAACGATTAGGCGTTTCTCCCAACTTGTGCTTTGGCTGGATGTATGTTTGGCTATTGGTCGCCAAATTTAAGCGGTAATAGTTCCCAAACTGATAGCCGGTATAAACGACATTAACATCCCGCGCATCAATTTGGACTTGCATCCCGTCACCACCCATGATCATTTGGTATGGATAATCGCCAGATTGGTGCCATCTGACGCTTTCTTTGTTGCGGCTTGACCCCTTCCAAACCCCGTTGTCTTGAAGACCACCATAGACATTATAAGGCGTTTGGTTATCTACATTAATCGCATAAAATTGTCCAACAGCAGGAGTGTTGCACTTGGTCCAGTTGGCACCGTCGTCGTAAGAAATATTGACCCCGCCATCGTTACCGTTAATCAAATGACTCGGGTTTTTTGGATTGATCCAAAGCACATGATGATCGCCATGCATATTGGCAGCATCCAAACTCTTAAAGCTAGAACCGCCATCCTTTGAGGTCAATAAAGGCACGCCGTAAATATAAATCGAATTTGGATCATTAGGCGTCACATGAATCTTGCCAAAATAGTATCCATAAGAATAATAGACCCCATCGAGATAACCTTTATGGGTCTTGGCCCAGGTCTTTCCAGAGTCATCACTTCTATAAACCTCAGCACCAATAACTGGGGTGTCAAACAATTGAGTATTGGCATCCGATAAGTATTTCGCCAAGTCCGCGGGCTGAATTTCTTGAGACCGCACCATGCGCTTTACCTCTTGAGCAGTGTATTCCTTTTGAAACCCATTCGCACTCAAAAAATCGTTCAACTTTTGATCGTCTAACGCAACAAACGTCTTGGCGTCCATGACTTTAAACTCATTTGCTTCTAACCCTTGTCCTTTGTCTTGATTATTGCCCACTTGATGATCTTGATTGTCGACAATAGCATAAATAGTGTTGCTGTCGTACACCGCCAATCCAATGCGCCCTACCCCAGATCCAGCAGGAAATCCACTGCCTTGACTTGTCATTAGGGTCCAAGAGCTCCCTGCATCTGTACTTTGGTATATCCCACTTTGAGTACCACTGCCCTTAAAATGCCAAGCCTTTCTGTCCTTTTCCCAGGCGGCAGCATATATGATGTCGGCATCATTTGGATCAACAACCATTTCTACAACCCCAGTTTCAGGACCCACAAACAAAGACTGTGACCACGTTTGACCACCGTCTGTAGTCTTGAAGACGCCACGCATTTGGTTAGGAGAATACAAGTGCCCCAAAACTCCGACCACGACCTGATTTGGATTTTCAGGATGGATCAAAATACGGCTGATGTGATGACCGTCCAAAAGACCCATATTTTGCCAGGTATCCCCGCGGTCCTCTGACTTCAAAAGCCCGATACCCGCATAAGACGAACGCGACGCATTGATTTCACCTGTGCCGACCCATATCGTATGGGAGGACCAATCTACTGCCAAAGCACCAACATTTTGTGTCAAACTACTGTCCAAAACAGGGGTGAAACTTGTCCCATTATTATTGGTATACCAAACCCCGCCACTGGCGTAGCCGACATAAAATTCAATAGGGTCATCAGGATTTACCGCCAAATCCACCACGCGACCACTCATGATGCTTGGTCCAATATTGCGGAATTCGAGGTTCTTGACAAGAGATGCATCGATGAGCTCATGCCGCTCATTGAAACTCTTTTTTAGGACCTCTGGAGTTGTGGGTTGCTGCTGGGCCTGAAGCATATTACTGCAACAAATTACTGTCAAAAAAGTGAAGAGAATTGATTTCATGGACTGTCGTATTAACGGATAAGGAAGGCTAAGCTAAAGAAAATTCGAATAAAATACTTTTTGAGGGGCCCAAATAAAGCGTCGATTTTCAGTATTTTTGATCTGAATAAACTTCACAGCATGAAATATAAAGCGATAGACTCGGCCTTATTCATCAAAAACCGTAAAAATTTTATGTCCGCGATGCAACCTAAAAGTATCGCCGTTTTTAACAGCAACGATCAGTATCCAGTTAGTGCGGACACCATGCTGCCTTTTGCACAACATCGAGATCTGTTCTTTCTTTCAGGGGTGGATCAGGAAGAGAGTATTTTGGTGCTCTGTCCTGATGCAGTTGATCCAAAACAAAGGGAGGTTTTGTTTTTAAGAGAAACCAACGAGCATATTGCCGTATGGGAAGGGGCCAAATTATCCAAAGAAGGGGCTCTTGAGACTACAGGTATTGCCACCGTCTATTGGTTAGACCAATTCGACAAAGTGTTTTTTGAGCTCATGACGCAAGTCGACACCATATACTTTAACACCAATGAGCACTATCGCCAAAGTGTGCAGACCCAAACCAGAGAAGATCGTTTTATCGCGCAAACAAAACAAAAATTCCCAGCGCATCAATGGGCCAAAAGCAACCCCATTCTCCAGCGTTTAAGATCGCTCAAAGACCCCATCGAAATAGACTTGATCCAAACCGCTTGTCAGATTACCGAAAAAGGATTTCGGCGCATCTTATCAATGGTCAAACCAGGAGTATTTGAATATGAAATTGAAGCGGAGTTTATTCATGAATTCGTACGCAACCGATCCAAAGGATTTGCCTACACGCCTATTATCGCTAGTGGAGCGAGTAATAATGTTTTGCACTACATCGAAAACAACAAGCCGTGCCATGACGGGGAACTTCTGCTCTTGGATGTTGGTGCAGAATATGCCAACTACAGCAGTGACATGACCCGCACCATTCCTGTCAATGGAAGATTTACGGCACGCCAAAGGGCCATCTATGATGCTGTTTTACGGGTAAAAAACAACGCCACCGCAATGCTGGTTCCTGGAACCTATTGGAAAGCCTATCATGAGGAAGTTGGTAAGCTCATGACTTCTGAGCTGCTAACCCTTGGACTCTTAGATAAAGCCGATGTGCAGAATCAAGACCCGGACTGGCCTGCTTACAAACGTTATTTCATGCACGGCACGAGTCACCACATGGGGCTTGACACACATGATTATGGATTGTTGCACGAGCCAATGCAGGCCAATATGGTGTTTACCGTAGAGCCAGGAATTTATCTTCCCGAAGAAGGTTTCGGGGTAAGACTTGAAGACGATGTGGTCCTGCAATCTCAGGGCGCGCCGATCAACCTAATGAAAAACATCCCAATTGAGGCCGAAGAGATTGAGGCTTTGATGCAAAAGCCCGCTTAGCAGAAGGCAGATGCTTTTATGACCTTCCTATTCGACAATTTAAACATCCACTTCACCCAAAGTGGACAAGGGCCAATGGTTCTTTTTTTACATGGGTTTTTAGAAGACCATACCATCTGGGAAGAAATTGGCGCAGCGCTTCGGTCGCATTGCCAAGTTGTTGGCCTTGATTTACCAGGCCATGGACAGAGTCCTGCACTCAATCAATCCCATTCTATGGAACAATACGCTCTCGTGGTAGAGCAACTTCTGATGACTCTTGGCGGGCATCCTGCGTTGATAGTCTGCCACTCCATGGGCGGCTATGTCGCTTTAGCCCTGGTAGAAAAAGCGCCTCATTTGGTCTTAGGACTCTTGCTGGTCAACACCACGCCTGATCAGGATCATAAAGACCGCAAAGACAACAGAAATCGAGCGCTGCGCATTGTCAAAACCCAAGCCAATGCATTTGTCAGTATGGCCATTGAAAATTTGTGCACCCCACAATGTCGCGAGCGATTCTCCTCAGAAATCAACGCACTCAAAAAACGTGCCTTGGCCCAAAACGTCTCTAGTCTGACCAAGACGATCATAGGGCTTCGCGACCGTCAAGACCGCAATGATATATTAAGAGCATTTGAAGGCCCAAAGCAACTTATTATGGGCCGACAAGACCCACTGATTCCTCTGTCTCAAGCAAAGCAAATCGCCAGGCAAACGGACACTAAAATCACAATAGTTGACGGGGGTCATATGTCCTGGCTAGAACACCCTCAGGAGATCGTAGAACAAATAAAGACTCTTTTGGCCCGCTAATCCTCTGCATTGCTTTTCAGTGGATTCCAGCCTCGAGCGATAATGGGGATTTGCGTTTGCGCCCTAGTGATCAAATGAACACCATCTTGCGGTGCATTAATATGGCCAATGACGGTGAGATTCGGGTTGCCTTTGATCCGATCAAAGTCATTTTGATTTATAGTGAATAGCAATTCATAGTCCTCTCCACCACTCAGTGCAATAGTGGTGCTGTCTAGATTGAGCTCTTCGCAGGTATTGATCACTTGAGGATCCAACGGCAATTTATCTTCATAAACAGAACAACCGACTTCAGACGCTTTTGTGAGGTGTAATATTTCAGAAGACAACCCGTCACTGATGTCAATCATGGATGTTGGCAATACCCCCAATTCTGCTAATAATTTGATGATGTCTGTTCGTGCTTCAGGTTTCAACTGACGCTCAACCAAATAATGATATGGCTCTAAATCTGGTTGCGCCTTTGGATTTACCGAAAAAACTTGCTTTTCACGCTCTAACACCTGAAGCCCAAGGTATGCGGCCCCGACATCTCCAGTAACCACAATTAAGTCATTGAGCTGAGCACCATTGCGATAAACGACTTTATCCGGGTGACTCATACCAATTGCTGTGATACTGATCACCATTCCAGAAGTGGAAGACGTTGTGTCACCGCCGATCAAATCTACTTGGTATTTTTTGCAGGCAAGCTTTATGCCGTCATATAATTCGTCGATGGCTTCCACTGTAAAACGATTGGATAGTGCAACAGATACGGTGATTTGTTTGGGTTGTGCATTCATCGCGCAGACGTCACTAAGATTGACCATTACAGCCTTGTAACCCAAGTGCTTCAATGGCATGTATGCGAGGTCAAAATGAACGCCTTCGACCAATAGATCTGTCGTGATGACTTGGACCTGATCATCAGGGAACTTTAATACTGCCGCGTCGTCTCCAATACCCTTTAAAGTCTCTGGATGATGAGTTGACAAACTTTGCGTCAAATGATCGATTAAACCAAATTCTCCCAAATCCGAAATTGGCGTGCGTGACTCGTTGATGTTTTCTAGCATTGTTTCGTGTTTTTGATCGCGCTACAAAGTTACATAATCTGCGGGGCAATAGCAGCAGTCTTAGGAGATATATGGAGGCGAAAATGCGCTTTAAATCAATTGGATTCTCTGCTGTGGGCGCAATTATAAGAGGGCCTTAACATAATCATCCACATTATTTTATTAGATTTGGACACCCAATAAATGCAATCTGTATTATGGGTAATTTATACTGCTTCTGCTATGCGACATTTTTTAACAATATTCATTTCTTTTTCCGCCCTGATTGCTTCTGCCCAAACACCCTGTAGCGGCGGTATGGCTGGCGATTACCCATGCAACGGCTACGACCTAATGGCTCATATCCCGTTATCTACATTTGATACCAGTGGCGCCAATGATTCTTGGGGTTGGACAGATCCTCAAGATGGCAAAGAATATGTACTCATGGGGCTGGAAAATGGAACTGCATTTATTGACATCAGCACACCAACCAGTCCCGTCTATCTTGGCAAGCTGCCAACACACAGCTCATCAACTTTATGGCGTGATGTCAAGGTGTACCAAAACCACGCGTTCATCGTGAGTGAAGCAGGGGGGCATGGCATGCAGGTATTCGACTTGACGCGTTTGCGCAATGTTTCTAATCCACCCGTAACCTTTACCGAAGATGCACATTTTAATCAATTTGGCGGCGCGCACAATATTGTCATTAATGAAGCATCAGGGTTCGCTTATGTGGTCGGGGCTAACACCTATGGTGGGGGAGCTCATTTCATCAATATTCAAAACCCCATCAATCCAATAGATGCCGGTGGTTATTCCGGTGGCGGTTATACGCACGATGCACAGGTCATAATTTATGATGGCCCTGACCCAGATTATCAGGGTCAGGAAATCTATTTTGGCAATAATGAAGACCGAGTGGTTATTGTCAATGTAACAGACAAGAACAACCCACAGTTGATATCAGAGTTTCTTTACAGCAACGTGGCTTATACCCATCAAGGGTGGCTGACCCAGGATCGCAATTACTTCATCATCGGTGATGAAATTGACGAATCCAATTTTGGCTTTAACACACGAGCCATTGTTGCCGATGTGACTGATTTGGACAATCCTTCATTTCATGTCGAATATTTTGGCCCCACAGCCTCTATTGACCACAACGGTTATGTCGTTGGAGACCACTATTATTTAGCAAATTATTCAGCAGGAATGCGCGTTATCGACATTTCGGATATTGCCAATGAAAACATGACCGAAGTCGGTTTCTTTGACACCTATCCCAATAATAATAATGCCAACTACAATGGAGTTTGGAATGTCTATCCATTTTTTGGCAGTGGCCATATCAATATCAATGACCGAAGCGGAGGTTTCTTTTTGGTGCGTTCCTCTTCAGTGGATAATATTGACCCTATAGCCGTTTGTTCCCCATACACCTTAGAACTTGATAATTCGGGGAATGGCTCGATCAGTGCTAACGACATCGACGGGGGTTCAAGTGACAATAGCGGTTTTTTTACAGCCACTATTTCTCAATCTACATTTGACTGCGGAGATTTGGGTGGGCCCATTAGTGTGACCCTAACCATCACAGACCCTTCAGGTAATTCAGCGAGCTGTACAACTCAAGTTATTGTATTGGACAGAACAGAACCCGAAATCATATGTTTGGATGACATGATGGTCAATTTCGATCCAGGGCAAGAGTTTTATACGCTTCCAGATTATATCGCCTCAGGCGAAGTTTCTGCCTCTGACAATTGTGATAATGCCCCAATACTAAGCCAATCGCCAGCCCCAGGGACTGAATTAGCCGTCGGGAGTTATGTGATCGAATTCACGGCTTCTGATGTTTCAGAAAACACTTCCATTTGTGCCTTTGAACTGACAGTTGCGGAACTTGGCTTGAATGCGTTGTTTGCCCAAAGCCTGAGTATTGCGCCAAACCCTGCATCAGAATCATTGGTGGTCAGTAATTCATTTGCGCCAATGACCGCGCTGCGCTTGTTTGATGTCGTTGGAAAGCAAATTCGGATATTCGAAGGGTTGGACAGCCAATCATTCACGATCGATGTGACGCCATTGACCCCAGGAATTTATTTCTTGACGATCAACGAAATGGTCACTAAAAAAATTATTATTCATTGATTACTCAAATAGATTCATCACCTTTAATAAAACTCACAACCATGAAACAACTTTCTACATTTTTCGCTATTCTCGTTAGCGTCTCCCTAGCAGCACAATTTCCTTGTGAAGGTGGCGTCTCATTTGGCTATCCATGTGACGGATACGACTTACAATCCAAATTATTTTTGAGCCAGATGGATGCGTCCGATGGTAATGATTCATGGGGCTGGACAGACCCGCAAACTGGCAAGGAATATGCACTTGTGGGGTTAGATAACGGGACCGCTTTTATAGATATTTCTGATCCTGTAGAGATTGTTTATCTTGGAAAATTGCCCACACACACAAGCCCGAGTATTTGGAGAGATATTAAAGTTTATGACAACCATGCCTTTATTGTGAGTGAAGCTGGCGGACACGGAATGCAAGTTTTTGACTTGACCCGTTTGCGCAATGTCGCCAATCCACCTGAGACTTTTACCGAAGATGCACATTTTGGCGAATTCGGCAGTGCTCATAATATCGTGATTAACGAAGCGACGGGCTTTGCCTATGCCGTAGGTGCTGGGGCCTACAATGGCGGGCCAATATTCATCAATATTCAAGATCCACTGAACCCCCAAGCTGCTGGAGGCTATGCCGGTAGTGGCTATACCCATGATGCACAGGTGATCGTCTATGACGGACCAGATCCTGACTACCAGGGCCAAGAAATTTATTTTGCCAGTAATGAAAATGAGGTTGTGATCGTCAATGTCACCAACAAAAACAATCCGCAATTGATTTCCACAGTGAGTTATGGCAGTGGTAGTTACACGCACCAAAGCTGGCTGACAGAAGACCGGGCACACATTATTATAGGAGATGAAATAGACGAACTAGATTTTGGTTTCAACACCCGCTCGATAATTGCGGACGTATCAGACCTTGATGCTCCATTTTATGACTTCCAATATTTTGGGAATATTGCTGCAATCGACCACAATGGCTATGTCAAAGGCAACCTTTATTACTTGGCGAATTACCAAGGAGGGATGCGGGTGATAGACATCTCTGACATCGCCAATCAAAACATGACTGAAGTCGGTTATTTTGACACCTATCCTTCGAACAATAATGCTGGATTTGGTGGCACCTGGAATGTCTACCCTTATTTCGAGAGTGGCAATATTGTCATTTCTGGCGGCGGTGGTTTTACCCTTGTCAAATCCGCTAATTTAGGGGCCAATGATCTTCAAAAGTCTGATTTCAGCATGACGCCTAATCCAGCGCATTCTGCTGTATCAATCAAGACCAACAATACCACTGTAAATGGGATTCTTATCCACAACATTTTAGGGCAACTGGTTCATGAGCAATACCCCAGTGGACAACAAGAAGTGAGTTTGGACGTTAGTGCTTTAAAAGCTGGTGTCTACATTGTGACCATCAACGGTAACACCAGCAAAAAATTAGTCGTTCAATAAATGATGTTGCATCTATGATTCCTGACGTGCGCAATCGCTTTTTTACCCTCTTAATGGGGCTGGGACTCATGGTCATGGGCGGATGTCAGAAGGATGATGACAATCCTGGGTCCACGCCATCCCCACCGACAACATTTGAAGGATCGCTTCAATGGGTCAAGAGTTTTGGTGGAAGCGGCATCGATCAGGCTACAGATATCGTCGTTACGGATGATGGCAACTATATGATTGTGGGCTCTACCTATAGTAATGATGGGGATTTTTCAGGCATCAAAAACACTACAGACGCTGACTATTGTTTGGTCAAAATGAGTGCCAATGGCACGGTTTTATGGACTAAAGTTTACGGCGGGACAGAGGATGAAATTGCCACTGGCATCACAAAAACGACAGATGGTGGTTATGTGCTTTCAGGGTACAGCAGAAGTGATAATTGTTTCTCTGGAAGCAATGGTGGATTTCATGATTACTACATGCTCAAAGTAGACGCACAAGGCAATGAAATGTGGTGTCAGAATTTTGGATACCCGGGCAGCGATCAAGCCCAGTCGGTCATTCAAACCGCTCAAGGCGATTTATTGACCATTGGCTTTTTTGATGTTTCGGCAAGTGGAGGTCAAGGTAATGACGACCGCTCTGTGAGCGGCAATGCCCATGGGGTCGGAGAATATTGGGCCATCAAAATGGATGCCCAAGGCGCCTTTTATTGGAAACGCTACTACGGGGGATCCAACAATGATCGTTGCTATAATGCCCTCCAAACTGATGATGGGGGCTATCTCCTTGTTGGCTCCTCAGAGAGTGAAGATTTTGACATCACGGACAGCAAAGGAAGTTATGATTTCTGGGTGGTCAGACTTGATGCACAAGGCGATCTGGTTTGGAGTCGTTCTTATGGAGGCAGTGAAATAGACAGTGCTTATGACCTCTCAACAACACCTGACGGCAATTTTTTAATTGTTGGAGATGCCCGTAGTCAAGACCAGCAAGTCAACAATAATTATGGTAATGCTGATTTATGGTTGATAAAGATAAATCCTCAAGGTGATTTATTGTGGGAGAAAAGTCTGGGCGGTGCTGAGTTTGATTCGGGCAAAGCCATATTCATGCTTGCTGACGGTAATTACTTCATCACAGGCTCATCACGCAGTGCCGATGGTGATGTTGCCCAAAATTTAGGCCAAAACGATGCTTGGAGTCTCGTTGTAAGTCCTGATGGCGCCATTCTTTTTGAAACTGTCGTCGGCGGCTCCCAACTGGACTTCTCCGAATCTGCCGCCCAAAATGGGAATGCCATAATGGTTGTCGGGAATACCGAGAGTAACGACATCAATAGCACACAAAACCAAGGCTTTAAAGACTTTCTGATCTACCTTATCGAATAAATAAACTTCATTAACTTAAAAATTAATTTCTATGAACATTTCTGTTCTAACACGAGTCTCTATTTTTTCACTTTCCTTATTGTTTTTGAGCGCTTGCCAGGACGACGACGATAGAGTCGCTCAGGAGGTTACGCCAGAATTTATTTGGACGCAGAATTGGGACGGTGCCCCTTTGGCTAATGCAGATTTCGATGTCACCCCACTGACAAATGCCAATGGAGAGACCCTCACTCTGTCTAAACTTGTTTATCTCATTTCAGACATCACCTTCACCAATGCCCAAGGTGAATCATTTTCGGCGGGAGACTATAACTTAGTTGATGCCCGAGAAGGACTCGGATTGTCGTTCTCGCCAGATGTTTTAATCCCCGAAGGGATCTATACCGTTGCGTTCCGATTTGGATTTGACGATGAAGATAATGCCTTGGATTATGCTTTCTTAAACTCCGCTGATGGCGGGTGGAATGTTCCAGCAATGCTTGGTGGTGGTTACCACTTTATGCGTATGGAGGGCAAATACATCAACACCCAAACCATCCCTGAATCTGAAGTTAACTTTCAATACCATACCATTCGCGCAGCGGACCCATCGACCACCCCTGTCACCCTTCAAGACACTTCATTCCTTGTGAATCTTGGCCAAGTGACTATCGACGAAAATACAACCATTGAAGTCAAAATGAATGTCGCTGAGTGGTTCAAAAACCCAAACACCTGGAATCTCTATGAGCTGTATACGATGTTGATGCCCAATTTCGATGCCCAATTACTGATGAGCCAAAATGGCGCGAACGGTGTTTTTTCATTAGGTACGGTAACAGACTAAATTCATGAAGAAATGTCTTGTCATAGGGGTTGTGTTGACCGCACTGTGGTCTTGCCAGAGCGATGATGCGCCTGCGTATACCGCTACCCCTATGCCCCTAGACATTCCAGCGTTTTTTGCCTCTTCCATACTGCCGCCGGTCATTCCTCGAGACAATCCACAATCAGTTGAAGGGGTCGCCTTGGGTAAAAAATTATTTTACGACCCTATCTTATCAGCCAATGGAACACAAGCCTGTGCCGATTGTCATTTGCCCAGCAACTCCTTTACCGATAATCGGCAGTACAGCATTGGATCAGAGGGGGATGTTGGCACCCGAAATTCAATGCCCTTGTTCAACATCGCCTGGAATTTTGAACAGCGATTTTTTTGGGATGGTGCGGAGGCCACACTCGAAAATCAAATTTTTGAGCCTGTGGTGAATCCCACTGAAATGAATAATACTTGGCGAAATGTCACTGAAAGCCTTGACGCCTCACCGATATATCCGGAGCTCTTTAGCGCTGCTTTTGGCACAACCAAAATAGATTCTGTAGGGGTCTCCAAGGCGATTGCGCAGTTTTTGAGAACATTGATCAGCAGCAATGCAAAGTTTGATCGTCACCTGACCGATCAGGTTCCGCTTACCCCAGAGGAACAGCGTGGTCTTGCGATTTTTTTGGATGAATCGAGAGGGGATTGCTTCCATTGTCATGGCAATCCCAATACGCCACTCTGGACAGACAACCGCTTTCACAACAATGGATTGGATGAGTTTTTTACAGACCGTGGTTTAGGTGCTGTTACCGGGGATCCTAGAGATGACGGTCTTTTCAAAACACCCTCATTACGTAATTTAGCATTCACAGCGCCCTACATGCATGATGGCCGCTTTAACACCCTAGAGGAAGTCATTGATCATTACAGCGAAGGGCTCGTTTATTCGGAAACCATCTCACCACTGATGAAAAATGTGGCCACCGGTGGTGTCCACCTTAGTCCTGAGGAGAAATCAGACCTTAAGGCATTTCTTTTGAGCCTGTCTGATCAAAGTTTTATTGAAAACCCTGCATTCCAAAATAACTAATTTACCTTTTTTACCTAGCGAACTATAGGGGTTTTCTCTGCCAAAATAACTTTAAATTATGGCCTGCCTTATGGCCAAACAAGCGAATTAGAGTATATTTGCCGTAATTTAGAAAGAATCTATTTAGATGATAAAAGTCAGTGAAGCAGCGAAAAACCAGATCACGCAACTGATGCGTGGTGATGGATTTGACCCAGAAGCGGATTATGTTCGTGTTGGCGTCAAAAGTGGCGGCTGTTCGGGTTTGTCTTATGATCTCAAATTCGACCGACAAGTCGCAGGGCAAGATCAATTGTTTGAAGACAATAATATCCGCATTGTAGTAGACAAAAAGAGCTTCCTTTATCTCGTCGGAACAGTACTTGAATACAGCGGCGGATTAAACGGCAAAGGATTTGTATTTAATAACCCGAACGCCAACAGGACTTGTGGGTGTGGTGAGAGTTTCTCACTATAAAACAAAGGCGCAACAAAATGGGAAAATTTACAGAAGACGATTTAAAAAAAGAACTCGAAACCAAGGAATACGAGTACGGTTTTTATACAGATATTGAATCCGAGACTTTTCCAGTAGGCCTCAACGAATCCATCGTTCGGGCGATATCCGAAAAGAAAGAAGAACCTGAGTGGATGACGCAATGGAGGCTTGAGGCTTTCAAAGTATGGCAAGCCATGCAAGAGCCAGAATGGGCCAATGTGCACTACGAAAAACCGGATTTTCAAAATATATCATACTATTCTGCGCCATCAAAAAAACCAAAATACGACAGTATTGATGAGGTTGATCCAGAATTGCTAGACACCTTCAACAGGCTAGGCATCTCTCTTGACGAGCAAAAAAAACTTGCTGGTGTGGCCGTAGACATTGTGATGGATTCTGTTTCTGTAGCCACAACATTCAAAGATACTTTAGCCAAAAAAGGCATTATTTTTTGTTCGATATCAGAGGCTATTCGGGAGTACCCGGAGCTTGTCCAAAAGTATCTAGGAACCGTCGTACCGCAAAAAGACAATTATTATGCTGCCCTAAACAGTGCCGTTTTTAGTGATGGGTCCTTTTGTTACATCCCAAAAGGAGTGCGTTGCCCTATGGAATTATCCACGTATTTCAGAATCAATCAGGCCGGAACTGGGCAGTTCGAGCGCACTTTAGTGATTGCAGACCAAGACAGTTATGTCAGTTATTTAGAAGGTTGTACCGCTCCGTCTCGAGATGAAAACCAACTCCACGCAGCGGTTGTAGAGTTGATCGCACTCGATGGTGCTGAGATCAAATATTCAACAGTTCAAAACTGGTTCCCAGGAGATAAAAATGGGAAGGGTGGCGTGTATAATTTTGTGACCAAGCGTGGACTTTGTGAAACCCGAGCCAAAATTTCTTGGACCCAGGTCGAAACAGGCAGTGCGGTCACATGGAAATACCCCAGTTGTATTTTGAAAGGCGATCATTCGATTGGTGAATTTTATTCCATTGCCGTGACCAATAATTTTCAACAAGCCGATACCGGAACGAAAATGGTTCACTTGGGCAAAAATACACGAAGCACAATTATCTCAAAGGGAATTTCGGCAGGCCATTCACAAAACAGTTACCGAGGATTGGTCAAGATTTCTCCGCGTGCAACCAATGCCCGTAACTTTTCGCAGTGTGACTCTCTACTGATGGGTAATCTTTGTGGGGCACATACTTTTCCTTATATCGAAGTAGAAAACAAGACGGCGAAAATAGAGCATGAAGCCACAACCAGTAAAATTGGTGAGGATCAGATTTTTTATTGCAATCAGCGCGGTATTGAAACCGAAAAGGCGATTGCTCTAATTGTTAATGGATTTAGTAAAGAAGTATTAAATAAACTTCCTATGGAATTTGCCGTTGAGGCACAAAAGCTACTCGAGATCAGCCTCGAAGGTTCTGTAGGATAACAACCCGTGTTATGCAATTAAAACAATTTTTTATGACTGCCGCCGTATTGTTGGGCCTGATGAGCTCATGCGGCGAAACCAAGAAAAATGATGCTCAAGATCAGTCGGCCAATGCGGCCCAGGAAGCGTCTAGTACTATTTCTGGCGAGTACTACTACTCTGAAGAAGGGGCTGTGCTCAAGGGGAATACCTTTATATATGCCGTGACTATGGACGACATGGCAAAAGCGCTTGGCGATGCCATCGCTGCTGTCAAACAAGACCAGTACGACATGGTTCCTGTTATGGTCAAAGGTATTGTATCAAAAAATCCTGCCTTAGATGAAGGACAGCAGGTTTGGGAACAAATCATCACAATACAAGAAATCATCAGCATTGCCGATAAAGCTGCTGAAGCCGATATTAAAATAGAAGAAGCAAAATAATTCAGATGCTAAACATAAAAAATCTCCATGCAGGAGTTGACCAAAAGAATATATTAAAAGGAATCAATCTCGAAGTTAATCCCGGTGAAATTCATGCGATCATGGGACCAAATGGCGCTGGCAAAAGCACCTTTGCGTCTATTATTGCAGGCAAAGAAGACTTCGAAGTGACTCAAGGCAGCATCCTTTTGGAAGGAGAAGACCTGAGTGATTTATCTCCAGAAGAACGGGCACACAAAGGGGTGTTTTTGTCATTTCAATACCCTGTTGAAATCCCAGGTGTAACGGTGACCAATTTCATCAAGACCGCCATTAATGAGACGCGCAAGGCACAAGGCCTTGAAGATATGCCTGCTGGTGAGATGCTCCAAAAGATCAAGACTGTTTCAGAAATGCTCGATATTGATCGTAAGTTTTTGTCCCGATCACTCAATGAAGGTTTTTCTGGTGGTGAAAAAAAACGAAACGAAATTTTTCAAATGGCCATGCTTGATCCCAAGCTAGCCATTCTTGACGAAACAGATTCTGGCTTGGACATCGATGCTTTGAGAATTGTCGCCAGCGGAGTCAATAAGCTCAGAAATGAAAAAAATGCGGTGATCGTGATCACTCATTATCAACGACTACTCGACCATATTGTCCCTGACTTTGTCCACGTCTTGATGGACGGTAAAATCGTAAAATCTGGCACGAAAGAATTGGCTTACGAATTAGAAGAAAAAGGTTACGACTGGATCAAAGAAGCGCTCAAATAGACTCATGGAATTAAAAGAAAAGTTCATATCTTCATTTTTGGCTGTTGACGATTACCTCAACGAGGACTCCGTCTTACACGACATCCGCAGCGCTGCAATTAAGAATTTTGAAGCCAGCGGATTTCCAACCAAAAAATCTGAAGCATGGAAGTACACCTCGTTAAAATCATTGCTGCACAATGACCTCAGTATTTTTCCGAGACAAGAAGCAACAGTCGAATTTAAAGATGTGCGCAAATATTTTTTACACGATCTCGACACTTATAAAATAGTATTTGTCGATGGCCAGTACAGCGCTTTTCTGTCTTCAACCACTCACGAAGGAATGGACGTCTGTCTTATGTCTTCAGCGCTTACCAAGGACAAGTACAAGGCGGTCATCGAAAATTATTTCAACAAAGTTGCTCCTCAAGATGGGCTTAATGCTTTAAACACTGCCTTCGCTAAAGAAGGGGCCTATATCTATATTCCCAAGAATAAAGAGGTCGAAAAACCTATTGAAATACTCAACTTTTATACCGGTGCAGAGTCCTCTCTAATGCTGCAACCAAGAAATCTTGTGGTTGTAGAAGAGAACGCGCAAGTCCAAATCATCGAGAGACATCAAAGTTTGTCCGGACATGCGGTAGTGACCAATGCCCTTACCGAGGTGTTTGTCAGCCAACGGGCTCAAGTAGATTATTATAAGATCCAAAATGACAGACCAGAGGCGTCGCTTATAGACAGCACCTATGTGAAACAAGATCGTGACAGTGTTTGCAGTGTCCACACATTTTCACTCGGTGGCCAACTCATCCGTAACAACCTCAACTTTTATCAGCACGGCGCACATGCCATGTCCATCATGAAGGGCATTACACTGATTGAAGGCAAACAACATGTAGACCACAATACCCTTGTGCACCATATCGCACCAAACTGCGAAAGTCATCAGGACTATAAAGGGGTCTATGACGACAACGCAACAGGTGTTTTCAATGGCAAGATTTATGTAGAAAAGGAAGCCCAAAAATTGAATGCTTTTCAGCAAAACAATAACATACTGATCAGTGACAAGGCGACCATCAATTCCAAACCACAACTTGAGATTTTTGCCGACGATGTAAAATGTTCACACGGTTGTACGATAGGGCAACTCGATGAAGACGCCTTATTCTATATGAGGGCTCGAGGCATCAACGAAAAAGAAGCCCGTGGACTGCTGATGTATGCTTTTGCGAATAACGTTTTAGAAAGTGTCAAAATACCAGAGTTAAAGAAACGAATCAATCGCTTGATCGCCCTTAAAATGGGTGTTCAAATTGGATTTGATCTATAATTGAGATGATATAGTGGATTTTAATGTGACCAAAATACGGGAGGATTTTCCTATTCTCAAAAGGACGGTAAATGGCCGACCCTTGGTTTATATGGATAACGCCGCTACGAGTCAAAAACCACAGGCGGTCATTGACGCTATTGCACATTATTACGCCCATACCAATGCCAATATTCATCGTGGTGTCCATGCATTATCTCAGGAGGCTACTGAAGCTTTTGAAAATGCCCGGCGCAAAGTGCAGGGTTTTTTTAATATTCAGGCGCCCGAAGAGGTCATTTTTACAGCAGGCACGACACAGGGCATTAACACTGTAGCACATGGCTACAGATCCATATTAGATCCAGGAGATGAAATCATTGTCTCGGAAGCAGAACACCATGCCAATATTGTGCCTTGGCAAATGCTTTGCGATTTGGTCGGCACCTCATTAAAAGTCATTCCGATGACTAAAGACGGGCCTTTGGATCAAGAGGTTTACCGACAACTGCTGTCGGAGCGCACAAAAATTGTGGTGGTCAATCATGTGTCCAATGCCCTAGGGACCATCAACCCCATTAAAGATATGATTGACCGAGCGCACAAAGTAGGCGCCATCGTGTTGATCGATGGGGCACAATCTAGCAGTCATATTCCTACAGATCTTCGTGGGTTAGATGTTGACTTTTACGTGACCTCGGCACACAAAATGTGTGGACCGACAGGAGTTGGCATGCTTTATGGCAAAAAACACCTGCTTGAGGCGCTGCCCCCTTATCAAGGTGGTGGGGAAATGATCAAAGAGGTCACATTCGATGCCACCACGTACGCCGAACTCCCGCATAAATTAGAGGCTGGGACACCAAATATTGCAGGAGTCATCGCCTTCGGAGCCGCCATTGATTATCTCCAAAATATTGGTATTGCAGCAATAGGACGCTACGAGCACGAATTATTGGTGTATGCCACTGAAGCACTAAAAGCGATCCCCGGGCTGACTATTTATGGCGATGGGCCGGACAAGACAGCCGTTTTATCGTTTAATGTATCAGGGGTTCATCCGTATGATATAGGCACTCTATTGGACCAAATGGGCATCGCCGTTCGTACAGGTCATCATTGTGCTCAGCCCATTATGGATTTCTACCAAATTCCGGGAACCATTAGAGCCTCATTGGCCTTTTACAATACAAAAGAAGAAATAGACATTTTCATTAATGGGCTAAAGAGAGCAGCATCTATGCTCAGTACGTAAACACCATGACTATGAAACAGACACACCGATCCGTCAACAAGGTTGCAAAAATGCTTTTTGTGGCGTTTCTATTCGTGGTTATTGCCGCCTGCAACAGCACGAAAGTTGCTGGTTTTGTAGTTGGCCCCGAACTCAGTGGAACTTATCAATTGACTCAAATTGGTGAACAAAACCACTCAATTGACTCCATAAAAATGACCATAGACGGCGCTAAGAATAGACTTTCGGGCAATAGCGGATGTAATGATTTCTTTGCCCAATATGCGATAGACGGCCAGAACATTGCGATCAGCTCTTTAGGCCAAACCAAAATGATTTGTGCGGATAATGCTATGGCTGTAGAAGGGATTCTTTTTCAATTACTCAGCACTTCAATGATTTGGGAAAGTAACAAAGATACTTTGATCCTGAACAGTACAGCTCAAGGCCAACGCATCATCGCTATCAAAATCGCTAACTGATGAGCATCAAGGCCCAACAACAAGACATCATAGAAGAGTTTGACCTTTTCGAAGATTGGATGGACAAATATGAGCACCTGATCAGTCTCGGCAAATCACTTCCGCTCATTGACCCCCAATTCAAGACCGATGATTACATCATTAAGGGTTGTCAAAGTAAAGTTTGGCTACACGGAGCCCTTGAAGATCAGTACGTTGTATTTACAGCGGATAGCGATGCCATCATCACAAAAGGCATCGTTAGTGTCCTGATTCGGGCATTTTCGCAGGCCACACCTCAAGAAATCCTAGAGGCCAACACCGACTTTATCAAAGCCATAGGATTAAGCGATCATTTATCACCCACAAGAGCCAATGGATTAGTCTCCATGATCCGTCAAATGAAGCTTTATGCCATGGCTTTTCAAACCCAATTAAACGCCTAGATTATGAGTACAGAAAACATTGATACCGTCGAACTTGGGGAAAAAATCGTGAAGGTTTTGAAATCTATTTTCGATCCAGAAATCCCAGTAGACATTTATGAGCTTGGTTTGATATATGATGTCATGGTCAATGAGGATGCTGAAGTTAAGATACTGATGACCCTCACAACCCCAAACTGTCCAGTTGCCGAAACTTTACCTCTGGAAGTAGAAGAAAAAGTCAAAAGCATTCAGATTGTCAAAGACGCAGAGGTAGAAATCACCTTTGATCCGCCATGGACTCAAGATCTGATGAGCGAAGAAGCCAAATTAGCCTTGGGTATGCTGTGATGAAAGAGCCCATCACTAATCGCATGACGCAAAGTCCACTGATCTCATTAGATTTGGCCCGATTTCGGCCACAATCTGACCGAGTGAGCCTGGATTTAGCGGTATTCTTAGATCAAGGATTAGTGTTAAGAGAGCGAGAATTTAGGGCACAACTCAGCGCTCTAGACACCACCCCTTATCACCATGCATTTGTGAGACTGCATTGCTCTAGTGCTGCGATTTTGCCGGCTTGGACTTTTCACTTGGTGGCGACCACACTCGGCCCCCATGCACTGCTTGTCGTACAAGGCTCCGAATTGGACTTAGAACAAATGATTTGGGCAGAGGCCATCGCCCAAATGGATTTGAGTTCATTTCAAGACAAACCCGTCATCATCAAAGGCTGCGACAATGAATTGGTCCCCCAAAATGCCTATCTTTTGTTGATCAAGCGCTTACAACCCATCGCCAAGCAACTCATGTATGGTGAAGCTTGTGCTGCAGTACCATTATTCAAACGAAAAAAAGACCCACGTTAATTCATGACCACGTTCCCATTAATGCACCGCCCACTGCTGCTCATTTGTTTGGCCTTTGTCGCCACGCCCATATGGGCACAAAACAAAACAACTGGCGACCCATCTGGCGTATGGAAAGAAAGTGCCGAGACCACTGTGCTCTTCAATCAGGCCGCATTTAATGAGGATTGGCAAGGTGGTGGGGTCAGTAATATTGCTGGAAACTTGAGCATGACTTATGCGCTAAATTATAAAAGCAATGGGCTCACTTGGGACACAAAGGCCACCGGAGAATATGGTGCTGCCAAAATCAAGACCCAAGATGACATGCAAAAGACCAATGACCGCTTTGAGATATTGTCTGTTGCGGGTAAAAAAATCAACGATGGGCAATGGTATTACTCCGGATTATTCAATTTCAAGACACAGTTTGATTCGGGCTTTGAACCGACCGAACGCACAGAGATACTTAATGGCATTCCGGTTAAAATAACAAGCAACGAAAGAAATTCGAAATTTTTCTCTCCGGCATATTTCTTAATGGGCCCCGGAATTCTATGGAAAAAAGATGATGATCTCAAACTCAACTTTGCACCAGCTACGGGCAAACTGATCATTGTGGATCGTCAATTTACCGACCCGAATGACCGCCGTAATCGACTTGATGGGAGTGGCCACTATTTTGGTGTGGCCGCCAACAAAACCACACGAACAGAATTAGGTCTGGCTTTGAATGGTTATGCCAAATTTGAAATTATGCCTAATGTCGGCATAGAGAACATCATTGGTATTTATGCCAACTATTTGGACCGGCCTGAAAATATTGACATCGACTACACCGCCAATCTCACTATGCGCGTCAATAACCTCATCACGACAAATATCGCCTTCCAGGCCATCTACGACGACAATGCAGTAAAAGGATTTCAAATCAGAGAGGCCTTAGGCATTGGGGTGACTTACAAGCTAAAGTAAGCGTCTTTTTATTCTTGAAATTCTTCAGGATAAAGGAAGTGGTTATACGGAAAGCGCGTCACATGGATCTTACGGACCACGTCATAAACCACCTTTCTAAAGACGTCTATATTGTCTTTTTCAATCGCAGAAATAAATACCGTGTCGCCATTAGTGCGGGACATCCATGTTCGTTTCCAGTCTTCTAAAGTATAATGCTGTTCTGTTTTTTCGGTGATCAGATCGTCGGGAGCGATTTCTTCTGTGGTGTACGCATCAATTTTATTAAAAATCATCAAAACAGGCTTGCCTTTACCACCAATCTCATCTAATATTTGCTCTACTGATGCAATGTGGTCTTCGAAGGAAGCATGAGAGATGTCGACGACATGCAACAGCAAGTCCGCTTCGCGCACCTCATCTAGGGTGCTTTTGAAGGACTCTACTAATTGGGTGGGCAATTTACGAATGAACCCAACCGTATCACTCAATAAAAATGGCAAATTCCCGATCACCACTTTACGAACCGTAGTGTCAAGGGTTGCAAAAAGCTTGTTCTCGGCAAAAACATCACTCTTACTGATCACATTCATCAATGTAGATTTTCCTACGTTGGTATAACCCACTAAAGCAACGCGCACCAAAGCACCCCTATTGCCTCTTTGAACACTCATCTGTCTGTCGATGGTTTTGATCTTTTTTTTCAAAAGCGCAATTCTGTCTCGAACAATTCGGCGGTCAGTCTCTATTTCGGTTTCACCTGGGCCACGCATACCAATACCACCACGCTGGCGTTCGAGGTGTGTCCACATTCCAGACAATCGCGGCAATAAATATTCATATTGAGCCAATTCGACCTGGGTGCGCGCATAAGAGGTCGTAGCGCGTTGGGCAAAAATATCCAGAATCAAATTGGTCCGATCAATCACCTTACAATTGAGTATTTTCTCTATATTTTTTTGTTGCGCAGGGCTGAGTTCATCATCAAAAATCGCCGTACCGATGTCTTCATTTGCGACAAACTCAAGCACATCTTGCAGTTTGCCAGTGCCTATGAAGGTTTTGGGATGTGGCACATCCAACTTTTGTGTAAAGCGTTTGACAACACTACCTCCAGCTGTATAAGCCAAAAACTCAAGTTCGTCGAGGTACTCCGCAGCTTTTTCTTCGTCTTGGAGTCTTGTCACTACACCAATGAGAACAACTTTCTCATACTCGGTGTTTTGTCTTTCTAGCATAGGTCATTAATAGAGCCACAAAGGTACAAAACTGCCCCTTCTTTGTATCAGATCTTTTCAAAATCCTCAAGGCCTCACCCCAGTCAAAAGATCCCCAAACTTTTAATTTTGGACAAATCATGGCCCTCTGGCATCATTTTGTACGGTATATATAGAACTAATTCCGCCTTTGGTCTAAAAAACTGAAAACCACGTCGTTTTTTATAGAAATTAATTACTTTAGTTAAAAATAACCTCCAATCATTTTTACAATGAATACAACCATTAATCTTCCTTGGAAGAAATTCCCTTTGATTATTTTATTGTTCACGGCCTTTTTAGGTTTTTCGGTGAGCGCACAAACCACAGTTGTCTGTGCCAATGGACCCGTTAACACCACATATTGCTACGGGAGCAATGACAACACACAATTCAGTTTCCAAAGCGATACTGGATTACCACTCATTGTCTTTTTTAATGCAGGACAGGTAGAAAACAACTTTGACGAAGTCATTATTTTGGATTCTGATGGAGTGACAGATCTCAACGCAGCAACCCCTTATGGTAATGCAGGAAATCTTTCCGGCCTGACCTACACCTCCTCTGGAGATACCATCACCGTGATCATACAATCAGATGGAAGCATCAGTTGCCAAAGCAGTGGCTTTACGCCATGGGATTTTGATGTGCGTTGCAGTACTTGTACCAACCCGACGGTTGAATTTTCGACAGTAGGAGATTGTGAGCCCAATAATCAGTTCTTTGTAAGTGCCAACTTTACAGATATGGGCACAGGAGTCTCTTACAGCATCACAGACAATGTCGGCAGCCCAGCACAAACGGTAAGCGCCGTAGGGACTTATTCTTTTGGCCCCTATGCAACACTGACTAATATAGTCTTGACCATTGAAAATGATTTTGATCAGAATTGTGTCTTGATCAGCCCTGACTTGACTTATTTCTGCATCGCAGAGGGGACTTGCGACTTGCTTTTTGCTGGCGATGACGTCTCGACCGAATGCGCTGGGCCGTGTGTGGATCTCGAGGCAGAGTTGCTGTCCATCCCAGGACGTGGCACAACCTCCTATCAAATCCAAGGACCGCTTTGTGATATTCCAGAACTTACAGGAGGGACACCCACCAACTTGCTCATTGATGACCAATGGAGTTCGGCGATCAACATAGAATTTGATTTTGAATATTTTGGCAATACATACAGTCAACTATTGGTTGGTGCCAATGGCCAAATCACTTTTGATTTGTCTTTGGCTGGTCAGTATAATGGATGGTCTATAGACCCCACTGATCTGATTCCAAATAGCGAACCAAACTTTCCATTGAATACTATTTATGGAGCCTTCCATGATTTGGATCCATCGGTCAATCCAGATCCAGCACGCATGAATTATTTCGTGACAGGTGAAGCGCCCTACAGGATTTTTGTGATGAACATCAATGAGATGCCACACTTTGGAGGATCCTGTGCCGGTTTTTTCACCACACAACAAATCCTTTTATACGAGTCACTTAACGTCATTGATGTCAACCTTGTTGACAAACCCGCATGTATCGACTGGAATGATGGCCTTGCTGCTGTCGGGCTCATGGGCAACAACTTAGGAGAATTCAGTGTGCCACTTACACGCAACACGGGCTTCTGGGAAGCCAGTAACGAAACTTGGCGATTTGTGCCAAATGGTGCGCCAAGCACGAGTTTTTCTTTTGAGTGGCAAGATGCAACAGGAGCAGTCATCGGCACGGACTTGGCCATAACCGTATGCCCCACAGTGGAAACAACCTATACGGCCGTTTCCATTTATGAAACACCAGGAGGCACAACAGAAATCATTACTGACGATGTGGTTGTGACGCCATCTACCAACGCAGGTTTCACCGCTGATTTGGGTGATGACCAAGTCGTTTGTGATGTGTCTTCAGTAGCACTTACAGTCACATTAGAGGGTATTTCTCCCGCCAACGCCACGTTTGCTTGGAATACTGGGGAAGATACCCAAACCATTAACGTGACCACTTCTGGAGATTACACTGTTGAAATCACAGGAGATGGCTGTGTTGTGGTCGAAACGGTAACAGTGATATTCTTGACGAGTCCCTGTACGATTGAGGCCACATGTGCCGATATCGATTTTAGTGAGACCTTTGGTACTGGAGCAGGACAATTTTGTGACCTCAATGGGGCTACAACCACCTACACTTGTTATAGTGGTGGCCAGATGGAAGATGGTGAATATTCTATTTCAAATTCCTCAAATGGTTTTAATGGCGGGTGGCATGCTGGCATGTCCGACCACACTGAGGGTGATACAGATGGCCGAATGTTTATTGTTAATGCAGATATTCCTGTTGGAGAATTCTACAGAAGAACCATCAACTTGAATCAAAATATCGATTACACCTTTAGTGCCTGGATCACGACCCTTTATGATACAGATACGTTTATTTGTCAAGGAAATAGCGTGCCGTCTAATGTCCGGTTCCGTATCGAAGATCTTTCGGGCAATATTATAGAAGAGACCGTTACTGGTGACCTGGCCAACGGCCCTGATCCTGATTGGCAAGAGTTCTTTATCAACTTCAACACAGGGACGAATACTGCGATACAATTGGTGTTGATCAATAATGCTGCTGGTGGTTGTGGAAATGACTTAGCGATTGATGACATCAGCTTGTCGTACCTCAACGGAGAACCACAATTAGTGACGCCAGGAAATCTGGGCACTTGCGATACTTCTGGCACAGGACAAGGTCAATTTGATTTGACTTCAGTGATTCCAGAAGTTCTAGACGGTCAAGATCCTGTGCAGTTTGGCATCACCTATCACTTGAGTCAACTAGAAGCAGAGGTCAATCTTAATGCTATCGCCAATCCAACAGCGTATACCAATACGTCGAACCCAGAGCAAGTATATGTAAGGGTCGAACGGGTGGCTGAGCCGACATGTTTCAGCACAGTCGACTTTAGCTTGGTGGTCAATCCGGCGGTTGCCTTTGATATTGACATCCCATCTGTAGTGAGTGTTTGTTCGGGTGAGCCTTTCCCAATGCTTGATGCGACGCCACAGAATCCAAATATTGATTTGAATTTTGTGAGTTATGAATGGGTGGATGCGCAAAGTAATATTGTCAGTACTGATGCGATGTATGCCCCAGAAGCACCCGGTATCTATGCCGTTACGGTGGCTTTGGAACCATGTGATGCGACAACGGTTGGCTTCAACGCAGTCCGGTTCACAGAACCTTCTGTCGATTTAGGTCCAGATACTTGTTTAGGTCCAGACACCTTGTTAGATGCCACACCAACTAATTATGATGTCGAAGATGTCACATTCGAGTGGGCATTAAATGGAGAGGTTTTGACTGGGGAAACTGCTGCGACTCTTGTCCCTAGTGCCCAAGGCACCTATACCGTGGTGGTTAGTGTCGGAGGCTGTGCTGCAGAGGTTTCAATCGGCGTTGGTCCAGAATTGGACTTAATGCTTGATGCCGACTTTAAGACTTGTCCTGATGAAGTTCAAACCATTACCGCCGCATCAACAGCTGGTGTTGGCACCTTCCAATGGTTCTTGAATGGTGATATTCTTCTTGGTGAGACTTCAAGCACCATCGATGTCACGCTCTCAGGCGAGACGATTGGTGATCAAATCTATACGGTTACCCTTACTGCGGGAAATTGCTCCAACAGCGACAGTGTTGTGGTCAGTTTGTATGATTTAGATCAGTGTGTGATACCACAAGGCATCTCGCCAAATAATGATGGTCTCAACGATTGCTTCGATCTAGAATATGTAGTAGATCGTGCCGGTAGCTTGAGCATAGATGTTTACAATAGATATGGCATGCTGGTGTTCACCCAAAATGATTACGTCAATGAGTTTTGTGGTGTCGATACCGATGGCAACGATTTGGTTACAGGAACCTACTACTATGTCATTAAGTTTGCCAACCCTGATAGTCTATACGGAGAATTACTCACCGGGTGGGTTTACCTCAACCGCTAATCAGGAACAAAAATTATATCAAAACAGAAATAACAACCTAGCATAATGAAAAAATTAGCAATTGTAATACTTCTGGTCAGCATGACAGCTTCGGCACAGCAAGACCCACAGTACACGCAATACATGTACAACATGAACGTGGTGAATCCAGCCTATGCTGGACTCAAAGAAAACCTTTCGGTGACCACCTTATACCGCAAGCAATGGTCGGGTTTAGACGGCGCACCCACTACTTTTACCCTTTCTGGCCATTCGCCCGTAGGAGATAAAGTAGGTTTAGGGATCTCGGCGGTAAAAGATGAGCTGGGGCCAGTGAACGAAACCAACGTCTTTGTCGATTTCTCCTATACCCTTCAGTTGGGTGAAAGCACGAATCTAGCGCTTGGCATCAAGGCTGGGGGAACTTTTCACGATATTGGTCTAGCAACATTGGACCTCCAAGACCTGAATGACCCTTTCTTTTCGCAGGATATCAGTAGTGCCACGCCAAATGTAGGGGCGGGAGCATTTCTCTATGGTGACAATTACTACTTTGGAGTGTCTGTACCCAACATGCTAAAAAGTGTGCATCTCGATGAAAATGGCATGCAATATGGTAGCGAAGTAAGTCATTATTTCGTCACGGCTGGATATGTGTTTCAAGTCTCTGACGACGTGAAACTAAAACCCTCCACCATGCTTAAATCTGCTTTTGGTGCACCACTGTCTATGGATCTTAACTTGAATGCCCTATTTTTTGAAAAATTTGAAGTGGGGACTTCTTACCGCACTGAAGACTCGTTCAGCGGTTTGATTGGCTTTCAGGTCGCCCCTTACCTAAGGATTGGCTATGCTTATGACCATATTGTGAGCGAACTCAGTGCTATTGCGCCAGCATCGCACGAAGTTGTGATCACCTTTGATCTCAAATCGAATCCAAAAACACTTCGTTCACCACGTTACTTCTAATGCATATTATTAATTTGAATAAGATGAAAAAACTCGTTACTCTATTTATATGTTTCTCTATCGCGATGGTATCGGCTCAAGATAAGGACACCAAAAAAGCCGATGATCTCTATCAAGGCATGGCTTATAGCGATGCTGCAGATGCCTATCTGAAGCTCTTAAAAAAGGGAAAAGGAAGCCGTTATGTGTTCGAACAATTGGGCAACAGCTACTACCAACTCAACGACCTCAAAAAGGCAGAAACGTACTTTAAGCGTGTGGCCAAAGGCCGGCGTGTGAATCCAGAAACTTACTACAGTTATGCTCAGGTTTTGAAGGCCAATGGCAAATTTAGCGAGTACAGCGACAATATGGAGAAGTTTGCCGCTGCCCAACCTGAAGATTCGCGTGCTCAAGCATTTTTAGCCTCCCCCAATAGAGTGCCAGAAATCAATGAGGCCTTTCCAGGATTTGAAGCCACAAATCTTAAAGATTTAAATACAGACTACTCAGAATTTGGTGGTTTATTGGTCGGCAAAGATTTTTACTTCACGAGTTCAAGAAATACCACTAGGAAAAAATACCATTGGGATGACCAACCTTTTTTAGATGTTTACAAAGCACAAATGGTTGGAAACACCCTGAAAAATGCTGTTTTGTTAGAAGGTGATGTCAACACTAAATACCATGAAGGGAATGTCGCTATAAGCGCGGATGGTAAGAGAATTTACTTTGATCGCAACGACTACTTTAACGGCAAATACGAAAAATCAGAAGACGGCATCAATCAAATCAATCTGTTTTATTCAGAGCTCGTCGATGGTGGTTGGAAAGGGGTTTATTCAGTCCCCTTCAACAGTTCTGAGTACTCTGTTGGACACCCTGCCCTCAGCGCAGATGGCCGAACACTATTTTTTGTCAGTGACATGCCTGGAGGATCAGGAGCCTCTGACCTCTACAGGGTCACTGTAAAGGCTGATGGTAGCTTTGGGCAACCTCAAAATTTAGGCAATAGAATCAACACAGAAGGCAAAGAATTATTCCCCTCAACAGATGCACAAGGCAACCTCTATTTCTCAAGCAACGGGCACATGGGCCTTGGAGGTTTAGATGTTTTCAAGGCAACCCAAAATGGTGCAGGATATAATGCCCCAGAAAACCTTGGAAAAGGGGTCAATAGCTCAGCCGATGATTTCGCTTTTGTTTACGATCCTGCTGCTGAGTCTGGTTATGTCTCCTCAAACCGATCCGGTGGAAAAGGGATGGACGATATTTACCAAATCACCCCAATAGTCCCTCCATGTGATGTCATCATCGAGACGACTGTCGTCAATGCCTATACAGATGAGCCTCTATTCGGTGCTTTATTGAGTCTCTATGACGGTACCGATTCAAGATTAAGTACCAAAACAACATCAGAGTCAGGTCAAGGCCAACTCATAGGAGCCTGTGACACTGAGCTATCGGTACAAGCCTCTTTAATTGGGTTCGAGCCCGAGGCCATTGACATCGCTCCAAGTCCAAACGGAACGCTGGTGCGGACCATCAGCTTAAAACCAGTTGAGGCGATCATCGTCGATGATAAAATCGAGCTGGAGACCATTCTTTTTGACTACAACAAGAGTGACATCAAGCCTCAAGCCGCTTTTGAACTAGATCGCTTAATTGAAATCATGAAAAAATACCCCAAGATCGTTGTGAGTGTCGAAAGTCACTCCGATTCTCAGGGAGAGGCCGACTATAACCGTGATTTATCTGATCGTCGTGCTCAAGCCACTGTCCAATACGTGATCAATCAAGGCATTGATGCGGCACGCATCTCGGGTAAAGGCTTTGGAGAAGACCAACCGATTGTTGACTGCGGTGACAATTGTACTGAAGAAGACCATATGAAAAATAGACGTTCGGAATTCATCATTGTCAAAGAATAATCATTCGGCTATTGCTTCATTTGTGCTCAAGCGCTCCATGATAAATCATGGAGCGCTTGCCAGTTTAAGACCTCGTGATAACCGATAATTGGCCTGTAAAAAGTGATGATAATTCGTTACTTTTGTGATTGTAATTTACCAATATGAGCTACAAACGCATCTTACTCAAACTCTCTGGAGAAGCCCTTATGGGCGATCAACAATATGGTATTGATCCCAGCCGGCTTCAGACCTACGCCAAGGACATCAAGACAGCCTTAAATTCAGGCGTCGAAATTGCCCTTGTGATTGGCGGAGGCAATATATTTCGTGGTGTATCAGGTGTGAGTGGCGGTATGGATCGTGTTCAGGGAGATTATATGGGCATGTTGGCAACAGTCATCAATGGACTGGCCCTCCAAAGTGCATTAGAAAATGAAGGGGTCCAAACACGCCTGCAAAGCGCCATCAAAATGAACGAAATTGCGGAACCATTTATCCGCCGAAAAGCCGTGAGGCATTTAGAAAAAGGTCGTGTTGTCATCTTCGGTGGTGGGACGGGAAATCCTTATTTCACCACAGACTCTGCCGCAGTTTTGCGCGCTATTGAAATTGAAGCTGATGTCATCCTTAAGGGCACTCGCGTAGATGGGATTTACACAAGCGATCCTGAAAAAGACAAGACTGCGACAAAATATGACCACATCACATTTACCGATGTCCTTAAAAAAGGGCTAAACGTTATGGATACGACTGCATTTACCTTAAGCCAAGAAAACAAGCTCCCCATTGTAGTTTTTGACATGAATACCCCCGGGAATTTACAAAAAGTCCTTGCAGGCCAAAACATTGGGACAACTGTCAACATTTAAGCACCAGAACTTTAGAAAATTATTGAATCGTTATGGAAGAAGAAATTCAATTTATCATTGACGCTGCACAGGAATCCATGGGCAAAGTCCTCATGCATTTAGATAAAAAATTTGTCACCATACGCGCAGGAAAAGCTTCTCCGGCAATGCTGAGCGGTGTTATGGTCGAATATTACGGCAACCCCACACCACTGCATCAGGTCGCTAATGTCAACACGCTAGATGGCATGACCATCACCATTCAGCCCTTTGAAAAAAGCCTAATTCAAGAAATTGAAAAAGGGATTATGGTGGCAAATCTGGGGTTCAACCCCATGAATAACGGAGAAAGCGTCATCATTAATGTGCCCCCTTTAACTGAGGAAAGAAGGCGTGATTTGGCCAAACAAGCCAAAGCAGAGGCTGAAGACGCCAAAATTGGCATCCGAAACGAACGAAAATCAGCCAATAACGACCTCAAGCAATTGGACATATCCGATGATCTTAAAAAAACCCTCGAAGCGGATGTTCAAAAGTTAACCGACGAGCACGTTCAGAAAATAGACGCCGTTTTTGCCCGTAAAGAGGCAGAGATTATGAAAGTATAGCGCACAAGACCGCGAGACGCGAATGCCTTTCTTGAATGGCTTACCCCTTGTTTTTCAGAAATGTTCAGAACCTTCGAATTATCAAATACTAACCTCCAAGGGATGATTCGGATTTTAGTACCTTTGGCCTGGCTTAAAACATGAAAATTGGAGAAACTTTTTAGCATAGGTTTTTGGAGTGCTGTCGCTCGTTTTATCCTCAGAAACAGAATCGGGATATTAGCGGGGATTGTCGTGGCGACAATCTTCTTAGCCATGCAATGGCAGCATATGCGCTTCACTTATACAGAGGCCAATCTACTCCCTGACGACCACAAATTCAATCTCGAGTATCAAGAGTTTCTAGATATTTTTGGAGAAGAGGGCAATCTCATTGTAATAGGGGTCAAGGATACCGCCTTGTTTGCGCCAGATAATTTCAAGGCGTGGACAGATCTTTCTGCAAATTTCCAAGCCTATGACGAAGTCGATTTGAGTCTCTCAGTTGGTGATCTCAAGAAGCTTCAAAAACAAAAGAAAATTGCAGCCTTCGAGCTTGTGTCTTTTATCTCAGACACAGTATTCACCCCTGCCAACATGGCCCAATACAAGCATGAGCTTTTCAACAAGCTACCCTTCTACCAAGGTCTGATCTATAATCCAGGGAAAAACTCTGTGCGCACGGCACTCTATCTCAATAAGGATATTGTCAACACCTCTACCAGACGTGATTTTATCATCAAAGAGCTCATTCCCAAAATTGAAGCCTTCGAGGCCAAAACCAACATCAAGGTCCATACCTCGGGAATGCCGTACATAAGAACGTTGAACTCTCAAAATATCATTGATGAGATTGGCCTATTTATAGGGGCCGCTATGCTCATCACCTCTCTTATTTTCTTCTTCTTCTTTCGGTCCTATCGCGCGACATTTATTTCGTTAGTTACTGTACTTATAGGCGTGATGTGGTCCTTTGGATTTTTGGGCCTCATGCACTACGAAATTACTGTGCTGACGGCATTAATCCCACCATTGATCATCGTTATTGGTATTCCTAATTGCATCTTTTTGATCAACAAATACCAACAAGAAATACAACGTCATGGCAATCAGGCCAAATCATTACAACGCGTTATTGCCAAAGTGGGTAACGCTACTCTAATGACCAATATGACTACGGCCTCTGGATTTGCCACTTTCATCCTGACCAATAGTCAGCTCCTCAAAGAATTTGGTATTGTTGCATCAATCAATATCATCGCCATATTCTTGTTATCGCTCTTCATTATTCCGATCTTTTATAGTTTCATGCCCATCCCCAAGCACAAGCATCTGAAACACCTCAACAAACGATGGATCAGTATGTTTGTAAATTGGATGGAACGCATGGTAAAGGAACACCGTATCGCGATATATATATTGTCGATTTTATTACTCTGCACCAGCATCATTGGCATGTTCAACATTAAGCTTTCGGGAAGCCTTATTGAGGATATGCCCAAGAACATGGCTTTCTACAAAGACATCAAGTTTTTTGAGAAAGAATATGAAGGGATCATGCCTTTAGAGATTCTTATTGATACCAAACGAGAGAAGGGAGTGGTCAACTTGGCAACACTCAAACGTATGGAGAGCCTTCAAGACTACCTCAATGAAATTCCTGAATTGTCACAACCGCTTTCTATTGTCAACTTGGTAAAATACTCGAAGCAGGCTTATTTCAATAACAATCCAGAGTATTATCAACTGCCCAACAGTCAAGACCGTGCCTTTATTTTGTCTTATGCCAAAAACAGTTCCAAGGAATCTAATTTATTATCGAGCTACGTTGACAGCACTGGGCAATATGCCCGCATCACAGTATTTATGAAGGACACGCAACTCGAGCGATTCGAGCGGATTGAAGAGGATATTCGTGGCCAAATAGACAAGCTTTTTCCTTCGGATCGGTACGCCGTCTCGATGACCGGAAAGGCTTTTGTTTTCGAAAAAGGAACAAAGTACTTGGTCAATAACCTCCTACTCTCTCTTTCTTTGGCCATTTTGTTGATCGCTCTATTCATGGCGTGGATGTTTAAAAACTTCAAAATGATCCTTATTTCTTTAATTCCGAATCTACTCCCGCTGCTGATCACTGCCGGCATCATGGGATTTGTCGGTGTTTCTATCAAGCCCTCTACAATATTGGTATTCAGCATTGCTTTTGGTATTTCGGTCGATGATACCATTCACTTTTTGGCAAAATACCGGCAAGAACTCATTGCCAATAAATGGAAAATCAAAAAATCAGTTTATGCTGCATTGCGAGAGACTGGCGTGAGTATGTTTTACACATCGATCGTCCTGTTTTTTGGATTTTCTGTCTTTGTCATTTCCGAATTCGGTGGCACCATTGCTTTAGGCGCCTTGGTTTCCATCACCCTTTTGTTTGCAATGCTGGCCAATTTACTCTTGCTCCCCTCATTACTTTTGTCGCTAGAACGCAATATTGCTAACAAACAAACCTTGCGCAAGCCTGCCTTAGAGATTTTGACCAATACTGACGAGGACATTCGGGCTTTAACGTCTGACCAAGAGGAAGAAACGAAATAGAAAACATTTATCTTTATCCCTTAAAATAATCACGCATGCAAAAACAATTGATTTCTGACATCATCCAAATGGACGCCTCCATAAATCCCATTTCCGTCTCTGGATGGGTACGCGCCTTCAGAAGTAATCGATTCATTCAGATCAATGATGGTTCTACCATCCATAATCTTCAGTGTGTTGTTGATTTTGACACGCTAGACGATGAGCTATTGAAATCAGTGACCGTAGGGGCCGCTATTTCGGTTAGTGGACCATTAGTGGCCAGTCAGGGCCAAGGGCAAGCATTAGAAATCCAAGTGACCGAATTGTCTGTTTTGGGTAAAGCAGATCCTGAGGAGGTCAAACTCACCATATTGAGTCCCAAACGTCATAGCCTCGAAACCCTGAGAGAGCAAGCCCACTTGCGCATCCGCACCAACACCTTTGGGGCTGTGATGCGTCTGCGCTCTAAATTGTCTTTTGCCGTACACCAATACTTTCAGAACAACAATTTTAATTATATGCATACCCCTATCGTGACAGGGAGTGATGCAGAAGGTGCGGGTGAAATGTTCCGGGTCACCAATCTAGACCCTGTCAAGCCTCCATTAGACGATCAAGGAAATATAGAGTTCAGTAAAGACTTTTTCGACAAAGAAACCCACCTTACCGTCAGTGGACAGCTCGAAGCTGAAACTTATGCCATGGGACTCGGGAAGGTTTACACCTTTGGCCCTACATTTCGCGCAGAGAATTCCAATACCTCAAGGCACTTGGCAGAGTTTTGGATGATTGAGCCCGAAGTCGCTTTTAATGACCTCCACGATAATATGGATTTGGCCGAAGACTTCATCAAGTATGTCGTGAATTACGCCCTGACCCACTGCGGTGATGATTTAGATTTTCTTCAAAAACGCCTAGAAGAAGAAGAGAAGAGCAAACCACAAGACCAACGCAGTCCCATGCCGCTTAAAGAAAAGTTGGCCTTTGTTTTGGAGCACAATTTTGTCCGAGTGAGCTATACCGAAGCCATCGACATACTCATGCAAAGCACGCCAAACAAAAAGAAAAAATTCAAATATGTCATAGAGGAATGGGGTGCAGACCTGCAAAGTGAGCATGAGCGCTTCCTGGTAGAAAAGCATTTCAAATGCCCCGTCATACTTTATGATTATCCTGCAAAAATCAAAGCGTTTTATATGCGTTTGAATGATGACGGCAAGACCGTCCGTGCTATGGATGTTCTTTTCCCTGGCATCGGAGAAATTGTCGGTGGCTCTCAGCGAGAAGAGCGCTACGATGTGCTCAAAGCCAAAATGGAAGCCATGGATATTTCTCCAGAAGAGCTCTACTGGTATTTAGATTTGAGAAAATTTGGCACCTGCGTTCATAGTGGATTTGGTCTTGGCTTTGAACGCCTTGTCCAATTTGTTACAGGAATGGGCAACATTCGTGACGTGATTCCATACCCGCGCACACCAGGCAACGCGTCATTTTAGCAAGTGGCACGCTTTCTGCTATATATCCAGTAAGGACTTCGATCGTTACTGGATTTTTTTTAAATTTAACCAAAGCCTCGGATATGCTCAAACAGCAATTTCAACTGAAACTCTCTCAAAAGCTGTCGCCACAGCAGATCCAACTCATGAAGTTGATTCAGCTGCCGACACAGGCCTTTGAACAGAGAATTTCACAAGAGTTGGAAGAAAATCCTGCGCTTGAAAGCGGCAAAGAACAACTTGATCCAGAAGACTATAATGACGATGTTTATGACCAATTTGACGAAGGCACAGAGGTCATAGAAACCGACATCAACATCGATAACTATCTCAGTGACGACGAAACACCGAGTTACAAATTATCGGCAAATAATTACAGCGCTGACGACCAAGAGCACCAGACCCCCTACGCGTCTGGCACCACGTTCAATCAGTTTTTGGTGCAGCAACTCAATACCTATCAATTGTCTGAACAAGATTTTGAGATGGCGCTTTTTGTCATTGGATCTTTAGATGATAGCGGGTATTTGCGCCGTGGTCTCGAGGATTTGGTAGACGACTTAGCCTTTACCCAGAATATTTATACTGATCACGCTCAGGTTGAAAAAATACTGCGACTGGTTCAGGACTTAGATCCTGCAGGGGTAGGTGCCCGTAATCTCAAAGAATGCCTTGTTTTGCAACTCGAACGCAAAACACAATCAGAAGTGGCGCAAAAGGCCCTCGAAATGATCACCAATCAATTCGACGCATTTTCCAAAAAACACTATGACAAACTCATCCAAAAGTATCAATGGTCAGAGGAAGAGTTAAAGGCGATAATTCATGAAGTTGAAGTGCTCAATCCAAAGCCAGGAAGCGCCTACTCTGGAGCGAATCGCATGGTTGAGGCAGTCGTTCCTGACTTTGCCATAAGAATCAATGACGGACATTTAGAACTTACCTTAAATGGCCGTAACGCGCCAGATCTACACATATCACGCGACTACAGTGAGATGCTCAAAGGTTACAAGATGGCCAAAGAAAAGTCAAAAGCACAAAAGGATGCTGTATTGTTCATCAAACAAAAATTAGATGCCGCACAGTGGTTTATTGATGCGATAAAACAACGCCAACATACCTTGTTCGTCACCATGAATGCCATTATGGAGCGACAAAAGGCGTATTTCTTGAGTGGTGATGAACGCCAGCTCAAACCAATGATTCTCAAAGATATTGCTGACAAAATTGGCATGGACATTTCTACTGTATCCCGTGTGGCCAATAGCAAATACGTTGATACCCCTTATGGCACCAAACTTATAAAGGAATTCTTTAGTGAATCTATGAAGAATGACCAAGGCGAAGAGGTCTCAACACGCGAAATCAAAACTATTTTGGCCACGACCATTGCCGACGAAAACAAACGACAGCCCTTGACTGACGATAGATTAGCGCAAATTCTCAAAGAGAAAGGCTATCCCATCGCACGACGCACCATTGCCAAATATCGAGAGCAGCTTGACCTGCCTGTCGCAAGATTGCGCAAAGTACTTTAAGGGCATGCGGTGGCTCATGACTCTTGCCAATTACTTGTGGCATCCACTTTTCATCCCCCTTTATGGTTATGCCTTAGTCACCTACATGCAGCCCTACCGCTACGATACAAGTTTCGTGTTGGTCCAAGCTTTAGTCTTGTTTATTTTACTGGTCGCGACTCCCTTGATGCTCTTTCCGATCATGCGGCAACTTAGATTGATAAAGTCGATCCACTTGAGACATGTCAAAGAACGCAAATGGCCCCTCATGATTCAATGTCTGTTGTGGGTCATTGTCCTGAAGGTTTTGGCGCAGACCTCTGGCGTTACTCCACTCTACTATTTTTATCTCGGAGGATTGGGGTCCAGTCTATTAGCCCTTATCGCGACCATGCGCGGGTTCAAAGTAAGCTTGCACCAAATAGGCATCACTGGCTTAACACTATTTGCTTTCGGCTTGAGTTGGCAAATGGGGACAAGCATCATCGAAATATTATTGGTGCTCACCTTTGCTTTAGGCTGGGTCGCTAGTGCCCGGTTATGGTCTCAAGCACATCACACAAGAGAGCTGTGGCTTGGCGCATTACTAGGGGTACTGCCTCAAGTTCTATTATTCTGCTATTGGCTATAAAAGATAAAATACCATGCCTAGTTTGATCGGTGTGGCACCGATTGATGCTCCACTTGTCTTCTCAGTAGATTCTGGAAAAAATGACCGTAATCCATATTGGAGCTGAGCATTAAACGTCCCATAACCAAAAGACAAGGTATAGAATAGTTGACTCGATTCTATGACACTCCAATTGCTGATTCTGGCAGATCCCTCGGGACCCCTAAAATACGATTGCTCCCAAATTCCGTAGCTCAACTTTATGCCTGAATAAATCCGCCAAAACTTATACTCTTGAGCCGTAGAGGTCCTCCAGCGGAGCTCAATAGGGATTTCAATTGCTCCGATATTCAACCGGTTTTGATCAATCGCTGCAGGACTTGTAAGGATCTCAAAAGTCTCTGCGCTCATATCGGCCTGTTGCGTGATCTTGATGTTTTGACCGTAGCGATCAAAACTAAATCCCAAACCCAAACCCACAGCCAAATTGCCCTTGGGTAATAAAGAGAAGTCACGGATAAATCCAAGACTCATACCACCTGAGAGGCCCCTCACAGCAACCTCAGAAGGCACATTGCCCAAGACATTATAATTGACTCCAATGTAAAACTGATCCTCTCGATAGGAGAACGCCCCATCATTTTGTTGCGGTCCTTCCTGTAGCGCTTGACCAAAACCGGTCCATACCGCCAAGATGGATAATGGTAGCCAAAGAAAAGAGCGAAAAGTAAGGTCCATAGGATCGGTAATAATTTACGGTAAAGCTATAAAAAAAGCCTCGAATGAGGCTTTTTTTATTCAATTGTCACGCACCGAAGTACTGCTGAAATCTAATTTTCCAGTTCGTTTCCTGGCGTGGTGATGTAGATCAACTTCAGTAAGTTTTGCTCTCGCAATTCTTGTTTGATGTCAGATACAAGACCCGTGTTGGTCTCTCCATCCACTTTCAAAGCAATCATAATTTTGTCTTGAAGTTCAGGACGCAGCTTGCGGCGAAATTCTTCTAGAGCAAACTTGATGTTAGAAACATCCATGTATTTGTCTCCAATCTGAATTTTCGCTTCCTTTCCATACTTCTCATAACCAGGACCTGGTTTACCAGCGAATATGAAAACCGAACGGTCTTTCTGCAATTTTTCAACTTGATCTCCTTTTGGCAGACGTTGCATCACTAACAAATTGCTGTCACGCAATACCGTCACCACCATAAAAAAGAACAGCAACATGAATACGATATCAGGAAGTGAAGCCGTCGAAATCGCCGGCAATTCACCACTTTTTTTCTTTTTAAATTTTGACATGGCGTGTCGTGTTTATTTTCCTGATTTCTTAGGCTCAGCCTCAGAAAGCTTTAATGGAATTAAATCTTGAATCTCCTTTAGTTTGTCTTGGATCATGTTCTTACGATCTCCAGTAATTTGACCTTCATCAATACCCTTTTTCATTTCGGTAAAGTCCCAACCAAACAAGCGTTGCGATTCTCGATTTCTCAGTGTATTGTAGGCCGCAACCAATTCATTCTGAACAGAAATGTACATCTTATATGATGTCAAACGGTCGTTTTGAACAGATATTACCGCCTTTTGGGGGTTGTCTGAAGATTCTGGTAAGCGATCACCTTTACAGTAATTACAAAATTCAGGAGAGCCAGCAGGAGCACCACCGTTGTCAAGAAAGTCGATAGCTGCTTGACGCAAATCGCTTAGCTCCATTAGTTCATCCTCAACAAGTAATTGGTCATCCTTATTTACATTAACAATAAAAAGGTTCTTCTGCTTGATCACCACATCCAACTCCTCTTCGATTGGTGGGGGCAATTGACGTGCAATTCCTTTGTCCTTCTCAATAGTCGTAGTGACCAAGAAAAAGATCAACAATAGGAAGGCAATGTCTGCCATTGACCCAGCATTTACTTCGGGGGTGGCTCTTCTTCCCATACTACTTGGATGTTACTTTTTTGACTCCGCTGAAGGCCATTGTGGCTACAGCGACAATCGCTAAAATATAAAAGGCAATTAATCCTGTTCCAACCCATTTCGAAGTGCTTTCAGTCACTACTGAATTGTCTGCAGGCGTCAAACCTTCGATACTGCCAGAGGCCAACACATATGAAATCACAACAACGGCTAGAAAAGCGCCCACGGACATCACTGTTTTTTTGACTTCTCCAGACAAAACGCCTTTGAGCACAAAAACAGTGACCAAAAGCAGAACGATCGCCATCACCACGTATCCGATGTACATCAACGGTGCGACACCTTCTCCTGTTGCCTTCACAGCATCGTCTCCCTTAGAAATCAACAGGAACCAAAATATCAGTCCTGCGACCCCGAGAAGCATCGCTACTATTTTAAAAATTTTATATAAACCCATTTGAGAGGTGTTTTAAATTATTTTTTGTTTTTGTAAGCCACTAACATGTCGATCAATGTTATTGATGCGTCTTCCATGTTGTTCACGATACTGTCGATTTTAGCAACGATGTAGTTGTAAAAAATCTGAAGAATAATCGCCACGATTAATCCAAAAACAGTAGTCAAAAGTGCTACTTTAATACCTCCAGCAACCAACGATGGGTTCATGTCTCCTGCGGCTTGGATTTTATCAAAAGCCTGGATCATTCCGATTACCGTACCCATGAAACCAAGCATTGGTGCCAAGGCGATGAATAATGATATCCAAGAAACATTCTTTTCTAATTGTCCCATCTGAACACCTCCGTAAGCCACTACTGCCTTTTCTGCAGCATCGACACTTTCTTCAGCGCGGTCTAAACCTTGGTAATAGATGGACGCAACAGGACCTTTTGTATCACGACAAACCTCTTTTGCTGCAGCAACACCACCGCTATGTAACGCTTCTTCAACACTCGCTGCTAATTTGGCAGTGTTAGTTGTAGAAAGATTAAGGTATATGATGCGTTCGATGGCAATAGCCAATCCTAAAATTAAACACAACAAAACGATTCCCATGAATCCTGGACCACCTTCAATAAAACGTTGTTTTAACTCTTGGTGAAAACCTTTTTCTGCTGCAGGGGCTTCAGCCTCTTGCGCAGTTACTGTAGCGCTTACTGCAGAAGCCGTTGAAAGGCTTGTAGAAAGTGCGTTAGCTGGAGCAGCTTGCATGTTTGTTGTACCGACAAAAACCATAGCGGCAATTGCGAGAATAGAAAATAGTTTTTTCATTGCTATCGACTTAAAAGTTTGATGATTAGTTAATAATTTAAGGTTCTAAAGATATAAAATAATTTAGTTTATCTGCAAGAATATCTGACGCGTCTTTCCCTGAGTTTTTCGGGGAGAACACTATGGTTCTAGGGATCACAAGACAGCAGTTGCACTAAGGTCTTCTAAAGATAGTGCTTAGCGTGTTAACTATTGGTTGTACCTTTAATCCTTTGTGCTGGGCAAAACAGATCAGCGCAGTTTTTCAACTACTTTATCATGAACGGACCTCAGCAACCAAACTTTTCACAAGCTTTTAACCATCTTGAGAAAGATCCGGTAATGGCATTTTTGATCGAAACCTTCGGCAATGACATTACACTCCTAGACAGATATGAGTCAGATCATGCATTGGCACTGGCACAATTGATCATCGAACAGCAGGTCAGTTTTAAGGCGGCCATTACCATCAAGGGACGGTTCTTGGAAAAAATCGAAGGCAAAACGGCTCAAGACATTGCCCAAATGGATCGAGAAGATTTGAAAAGTATCGGCATCTCTTACCGCAAAGTCGACTATATTCAAAACGTCTATAGATACTTCCTAGACCATAGTCCACCATTAGAGGAAATGTCTGGTCAAGACATCATCAAGGCCCTTACACAGATTAAGGGTATTGGCCGATGGACCGTTGAAATGTTTTTAATTTTTGTCAAGGGGGACCGCAATATTTTTTCTGAAGGAGATCTCGCGTTGATCAATAGCATCAAAATCAATTACAATGAGCCCGAACTTAAGGGCGCGCTGATCAAAAAATTCACGCAAGCCTGGGATCCCTTCAACACTATTGCGTCCTTGTTGCTTTGGAAATCTATAGAAGAAAAAGTCTATTACAATGCCGAAAAACAGCGCCATAAGTAACTAGCAGAGAGGAAGGGATTCGAACCCTCGATACGCTTTTGGCGTATACACACTTTCCAGGCGTGCGCCTTCGACCACTCGGCCACCTCTCTAAAAATCGCCCATCTGAACGGGGCGGCAAATAACAAAAAAAAATGGTGCTACTGAAATATTTCAGTGCTAATTTTTGGTGATTTCACCCCTCAAGGGGGATTCATACGCCTGCTTAAATTCAGGGCCTTTCTTTCCTTCTCCTAGCAGATAAGCCATCTTGGCTAACGCAGTTTCTGTGGTCATATCAAACCCTGAAATAACACCCATATCGACCAGTGCTTCACTGGTTTCGTACATCCCTAATTGGACACTTCCACCCGAACATTGGGTCACGCTCACCACTGGAACACCCTTAGCGATCGTATTTTCTAAAGCCGAATTTAGCCATGACCTATTGGGGACATTGCCACTGCCAAACGTTTCAAGAATAACTCCTTCGAGTCGGGGCACCAAGAGCATTTGCTCGAAAACCTCTTGGGTCATACCCGGAAACAACTTGATCAACGCAATTCGGGCGTGCATCTTGGTCTGCACCCTCAATGCTCTGCCCACTGATCGGAATAAGGCTGTCTTATTAAACGCAAGGTTCACGCCACTTTCGGCCAAAGAAGGATAGTTAAAAGAGGCAAAGGCCTGAAAGTGTTCCGCATTAATTTTGGTGGTGCGATTTCCACGATAAAGTTTGTATTCAAAATAGACACATACTTCTTGAACCAACATCTGATCGGCCTCTCTCATGGCCGCAATTTGTATGGCGGTAATGAGGTTTTCTTTGGCGTCCGTTCGCAGATCACCAATAGGCAGCTGGGATCCAGTAAAAATAACGGGCTTGATCAGCCCCTCAAGCATAAAACTAAGAGCAGAGGCACTGTAGGACATGGTATCACTCCCGTGTAAAATTACAAAACCATCAAAATGATTGTAGTTTTCTTCAATGAGATGTGCCAATTGGACCCAGATTTCTGGGGTCATGTTAGAACTGTCAATTGGCGCACCCAAACTTTGAGTCTCAATGGTGCAATCCAACAAATTCAATTCAGGAATATGCTTGAGCAGTTCGTCAAAATTGAACGACCGCAAGGTCCCAGAATTAAAGTCGCGAATCATCCCGATGGTTCCACCAGTATAAATGAGCAAAATATGAGGCATCTTCATCGGTCAAATATTTTTATGGCATTTTTGGTCGTGGTCTCGGCTACTTCTGACACAGTCAATCCATATATTTCCGCTACCCGTTGGGCGACGATGGCTAAATAACTGCTTTCATTTCGCTGCCCGCGGTGTGGCACGGGAGCCAAATACGGACTGTCGGTTTCCAGGACAATATGAGCCAATGGAATGTCCTTCAAAAATTGGTCAATCTGTCCATTCTTAAAGGTCACAACCCCCCCAATTCCCAACATCATATTCAGATCAATCGCTTTTTTTGCCTGTTGTTTGGTCCCGGTAAAGCAGTGAAAAATCCCTCTTAGGTTTGATCCCGACTCGCACGCCAATATCGCAAATATTTCGTCAAATGCCTCACGGCAGTGGATCACTATGGGCAAATCATAAGCTTTGGCCCACTGTATCTGACGTCGAAAAGCCTCTTGCTGCAGGGCGAGTGTACTCTTGTCCCAGTAAAGATCAATCCCAATTTCTCCAATCGCACAAAATGATCGAGCGTCCAATTGTTGGGCAACATGTGCCAATTCTTCTTCGAAATTATCCTTTACAGAGGTCGGGTGGAGCCCCATCATTAGGGAGACGTGGTCAGGAAACGCTTTTTCCAGCGCGTACATGGCTTGGGTCGTTTCGGAATCAATGGCAGGAACAAAAAACCGGTGCACTCCGGCGGCAACAGCTCTTGCAATGACCTCTTGTCGGTCTTGGTCAAAAGCATCCGCGTATAAATGAGTGTGCGTATCGGTGAGCATATATGATTATGACTTTGCTCAGCATCAACCTGGTTGAGGTATTAGAGGAGCATCAAAAATTATAGTTCCAAGGCCTTTTGAACATTTCCATCCATCAGAAGATCTAATGGATTCTCCAGGGCTTCTTTTACGGCCACCAAGAAACCAACAGATTCACGTCCATCGATGATACGGTGGTCGTAACTCAACGCCACATACATGATTGGAGCAATGACAATTTCGCCATTTTTGACGATTGGTCGTTCAACGATATTATGCATCCCTAAAATACCCGACTGGGGTGGATTAATAATTGGCGTCGACAACATGCTGCCAAAAACACCTCCATTAGAAATCGTGAAGGTGCCACCAGTCATTTCATCTACGGTGATTTTACCGTCCCTTGCTCTTATGGCGAGTCGCTTTATTTCTGATTCTACGCCTCTAAAAGTCAAATTTTCGGCATGTCGAATGACCGGTACCATAAGCCCCTTAGGTCCAGATACTGCTACTGAAATATCCTTATAATCATAAGTGATTTTGTAGTCGCCATCGATCATAGAGTTGACATCAGGAAAGAGCTCTAAGGCACGCACTACGGCCAAAGTAAAAAATGACATGAAGCCCAGGCCAACATTATGTTTGGCTTTAAAGTCTTCCTTATGTGCAGACCGTAAGGCAAAAATTGCACTCATGTCCACCTCATTGAATGTGGTGAGCATCGCTGTTTCATTCTTTGCGGAAACCAGTCGCTCTGCCACCTTACGTCGGAGCATGGACAATTTTTGACGCGTCGCTCCACGGTCATCGTCTTGACCACTGCCCATAGATGGTGTTCCTTTGATAACGTCTTCTTTGAGAATACGACCGCCCCGTCCAGTGCCTTGAACATCATTACTGGTCAATCCTTTCTCGTCCATCATTTTTTTGGCCGCTGGCGAAGGTGTTCCAGCAGCATATGATGGTACAGAAACACTTGGTTGCACAACCGCCTCAGGCGCTGGATCAGCCTTGGCCACTTGTGGCGCCGCACTGCCCTCTGGACGCTGAGCATTTGTGTCAATCAAGCACACCACCTGTCCTACAGCGACCGCATCTCCCTCTTCTGCTTTAAGACTGATGATGCCACTGGCCTCAGCGGGCAACTCCAAGGTTGCCTTATCGCTATCGACTTCGGCAATCGCCTGATCTTTCTCAACATAATCCCCTTCGGCAACAAGCCATTGGGCAATTTCTACTTCGGTAATTGACTCCCCTGGAGAGGGCACTTTCATTTCTAGCATAACTTATATTCTTAGTGTGTGGTTGGTCCGTCAAACACACTGTCTAACACTTTTTTATGACGCGCTTTTGAACGAGCGCTGCTGCCCGCTGCTGGCGAACTGTGCACATTACGTGAGGCCAATCGCAAAGTGACTTGAGTAAAATTCATGAGCATAAAGCCCCAGGCACCCATGTTTGCTGGCTCTTCCTGTGCCCAAACATAATCCGAAACTTGGGGATATTTTGAAAGGACTTCGTCAATTTCTTTTTGGGGTAATGGAAACAATTGTTCTAAGCGCACGAGCGCCAAATCATTGCGTCCGTTTTCCTCTCTGCGCTCGAGCAAATCATAATAGAATTTTCCGGTACAAAAAACCAGTGAGGTCACTTTAGATTGATCTACAAAATCGTCATCGATCACTGGTGCAAATTGACCATTGGCCAGCGCTTCTTTAGTCGAAACTGCCTGAGGGTGGCGCAACAAACTCTTGGGCGTAAACACGATCAAGGGTTTTCTGAAATTCCATTTGAGTTGGCGGCGCAATAAATGAAAAAAGTTTGCGGGTGTTGTGACGTCAGCCACAACCATATTGTGTCGCGAACAAAGTTGCAAGTACCGCTCCATACGGGCGCTGGAGTGCTCAGAGCCCTGGCCTTCGTACCCGTGCGGCAACAGCATCACCAAGCCATTTTGAATTTTCCATTTGCTCTCAGCTGCAGAAATGTACTGATCGAGCATGATTTGTGCCCCATTGGAAAAATCTCCAAACTGAGCCTCCCAAATAGTGAGTGTCTTAGGGGCTGCCATAGCATACCCATAATCAAATCCTACAACGGCATACTCAGACAATAACGAATTGTATATCGACATTTTTCCTTCCAGACCCAAGGTATTGTGCAGATTGATTTCTTCTGCATCGTCCTCGGTTTTGGTAATGGCATGGCGGTGAGAAAAGGTCCCCCGCTCTACGTCTTGTCCTGAAATACGAACATTGAAACCTTCCGACATTAAACTGGCATATGCCAGCAGTTCGCCCATAGCCCAGTCCAAATTATTGGTGTCAAAATATCGGGCATGACGGTCTTTGATGATCCTTTGTATTTTTTTGATGAACACGCGATCTTCAGGCAGTTTTGTGATGCCTTCGGCCAATTTATTGAGTTCTTTGAGCGGAAATCCTGTGTTGGTCGGGCGCAAAATATCTTCTGTCTTACCCAAGACATAATCTTTCCAGTCATCTGCCAATATTTCTGTGACGACCGTTTTGTCTTTTTGGCGAGAGGCAATCAAATTATCCTCAAGACTTTGTTTGTATTCCTGTTCAATCGACGCCACGTGATCTGCGGCAATAATTCCTTCTTGGATCAATTGGGCGGCATAGAGATCACGAGGGTTCTTCTGCTTGGCAATAGCCTTATATAAAGTGGGCTGAGTAAAGCGAGGCTCGTCGCCCTCATTGTGACCATATTTGCGGTAGCCCAAGACATCAATGAAGACATCTCTTCCGTAACGCATTCTAAAATCCAAAGCAAATTTAAAGGCATGACAAACCGCTTCTGCATCATCTGCGTTGACGTGCAAAACAGGCGAAAGCGTCACCTTACCGATGTCGGTGCAATAAATGGAAGAGCGAGCATCCAAATAATTCGTCGTAAAACCGACTTGATTATTGGCCACAATATGGATGGTCCCTCCTGTTTTATAACCGTCTAACTGGGCCATTTGGATCACTTCATAAACCACTCCTTGACCCGCAATTGCCGCATCTCCATGGATCAAAATAGGCAAAATTTTCTTGCTGTCCCCTTCGAGGTCTTGGTCTATTTTCGCCCGGCTAATGCCCTCCACGACTGCATCGACAGTTTCGAGATGCGAAGGGTTTGGCGCCAGGTCCATCCGTATTTCTTTGCCCGAGTCTGTTTCACGAAAACTCGTCCAGCCCATGTGGTACTTGACATCACCGTCAAACAAATCGTCTTCTTCGTATTCTTTACTGTCAAATTCACTAAATATGGCTTCCGGAGATTTACCAAAAATATTGGCCAAAACATTCAAACGACCACGGTGGGCCATTCCTACGACAAATTGTTCAACACCCATTTCTGCGCCTTGCTCCATCAAAGTGTCTAATCCTGGAATCAGGGCATCAACACCTTCGATTGAGAATCGTTTTTGCCCCACATATTTGGAATGCAAAAATCCTTCAAAAGAAATGGCTTGATTGAGCTTGTGTAAGATGTGCTTTTTTTGCTCTGGCGAAAATTTAGGGTGATTGTCATTGACATTGAGCCAATCTTGGATCCATTGTATTTCCTCAGGATTACGGATATACATATATTCGATACCAATAGCATCACAATAAATTTGGTCCAGATGGTGGCAAATACTGCTGAGTGTCGCCTTGCCTAGGCCAATAATAGACCCTGCTTCAAATTCTGTAGATAAATCCTCTGAAGAAAGACCGAAATTTTCTATGGCCAAAGTTGGCAAATATTTGCGGCGTTCCCGAACAGGATTTGTTTTGGTGAATAAATGTCCGCGCGTGCGGTATCCGTCAATAAGTTTGACCACCCGAAACTCTTTAAGGACCTGTGGACTCAAGCCAGAATCTGATTCGATTCCGAGCGCTTCGAGAGATCCGTGTTCTAAAGCAAAATCAAAGCCTTGGAAAAAGGCCCGCCAACTTGGCTCAATATGATCGGGGGATTGCAGGTATTTGTCATAAAGCTCGGCTATATACGATGGGTGAACCGCGTTGAGAAATGAAAATCGATCCATAGTAAGGAAATCCTGCTGTTGTTACAATTTAACCTCGCAAAAATACAACAAATCGATAAAATACATCAAGGGATTCTGCATAATTATGCGGCCTGATTCCAAGACAAAAACGGCATCAATACAGACCTTTTAAACCTTCCGATCCATCAACGCTGTCCCGAAATCTCGCAACTGCTCTTTGTGTCGCTGATCCATATCAATGGCATCAAGTTGTCTGAAAGCTTCCATGGTATAATCTTGAATAGCCGTCTGGATCTTTGCTGGAGCGCCCGTCGCCTGAAACAAGTCTAGAGCCTGACTAACTTTTGTCGCATCTTCAAGATTTTGATTTTGATACAATTTCAGCAAAGCACTCCTTTGCTCAACCGAGGCTGCGGCGAGTGCCGACAAATAAAGATAGGTCTTTTTGCCACTGATGATGTCCCCGCCGACTTGTTTGCCAAATGTTTCGGGGTCCCCAAAGGCATCCAAATAATCATCTTGCAGCTGAAAGGCCATGCCCAATGAAAGACCAAAATCGTAGATTCTTTGCTGGGCATCTGACGGAGCACCTGCAACTATCGCCCCCATCTTCATGGCGGCACCGACCAAAACCGCTGTTTTATACTCGATCATCTTCAGGTATTGTGTTACCGCCACCTCGTCTCGCGACTCAAAATCCATGTCGTATTGCTGCCCTTCACAAACTTCTAAGGCGGTTTTACTGAACAATTGAGCAAGCTCCATAAAGACCTGTGGGGCGTAGGATTCAAAGTGCTGATAAGCCAGAATGAGTAGGGCGTCACCAGAAAGAATCCCTGCATTAAGATCCCATTTGTGGTGGACTGTCACCTGACCTCGTCGTAAAGGCGCCTGATCCATGATATCGTCATGAATCAATGAAAAATTATGAAAAAGCTCCACGGCCAAAGCCGCAGGCATGGCTTTTTTATGATCGCCCCCAAAACACGCACAAGTCATGAGGGTCAAAACAGGCCTCAAACGCTTTCCTCCTATACCAAGAATGTAGGCAATCGGGCGATACAACTGATCTGGATCACTAGGCCACTGATGCGCTTCTAAAGCATCTTCAAGTGCAGATTTATAAAAAATCAATTCCTTCATCGGGTAATTTTTAGCTAAAATAAGTGATCGCGCAAAAACCTCCTATGAATCGATTAGCTATTTCAAACGAAATGCATGAAAACCTAGGAAACTTTTTTTGTATTCAAAGTTTTCTCTATACTTTTGCACGCCATGAAATGCAAAATAGTACACAAAGCCACCGAATTGTTTTTGACCCTAGGCGTCAAGAGTGTCACCATGGATGACATTGCGCGAGAACTGTCGATGTCCAAAAAAACTATTTACGCCAGTTATAAAAACAAATCGTGCCTGGTCTCGGAGGTCGTCAATGCCTTATTCGATAAAGTATCCAAAGGGATCAACGAAATATGCAAACAAGAACTCAACCCGATTGAAGAACTTTATGCCATTAAAAAGTTTGTCTCCATTCAACTTAAAAATGAACGGGTCTCTCCGCAGTTTCAGCTGCAAAAATACTATCCAGACATTTTCGAGAAGTTCCAAGTCAAAAAATTCGAACAACTCAACGCCATCACAGTACAAAATGTCCAACGCGGAATGAATCTTGGCTTATATCGCGAAGACCTCAATATAGATTTTGTGTCTCGGATTTATTTTGTCGGCATGACGGGTATTGTTGACGACCGCATTTTTCCGGTGACAAATTTTCCAAAAACACATCTAGTCGAATCCTTTTTGGTTTATCACCTTCGTGGTATCGTGACCAAAAAAGGCCTAGATCGCCTAAAACAATTGATGACTGAAAACACACTATGAATAAAATAGTCTCCTTTATCCTGTTTTGTTTGCTTTTGAGCATGGCCAATGCCCACGCGCAAACTTATTCGTTTGGTCTTGAACAGGCCGTTGCATTTGCACAAGACAGCAGTTATGCAGCACTCAATGCTCGTCGTGACATCACGATTGCCCTGAAGAAAAAGTGGGAAACCACGGCAACTGGCCTGCCTCAAATCAATGGCTCCATCAATTACAACAACAATCTCAAACAACCGGTCACACTAATTCCTGCTGAGATTACTGGGGGCACGCCAGGAACTTACACTCCTGTAATTTTTGGCACAGAACAAAATGCAACAGCCCAAGCGACACTCAACCAACTGATCTTTGATGGCAGTTATTTAGTTGGTTTAAAAGCGGCAAAGACCTTTTTGGATTTCTCGAAAAATGCGCTCGAAAAAACCCAAATTGAGGTGGAAAAAAGTGTGGTTAATGCCTATGTCAGTGTTTTGACGATGGACGCCTTAGTGGCCGTTTTTGACAACAACAAAAAGACATTAGAGGAGGCCGTAGAGGAACTTAAAGTGTTCTACGCCAATGGCATGACTGAAGAAGAACAACTCGAGCAACTCGAAATCACCTTATTGGAGGTGAGCGGCTACTACAAAAATGCTTTGCGCAGTCAGCAAATCGCTCGAGACATGCTCAAGGCGACACTAGGGCTTCCACTTGACGCCTCTTTGGTCCTGACAGAGTCGTTAGAGGCCATTATCTTGACTACTGAAAACCCCATAACCGACCACCCGCAATTTGCCTTAGAACAATATATCGATTATAAGATTGCAGAAAACTTTACCAATCAGCGCCGTTTAGAATGGCTCCTAGAGCGCAGCAGAGCACTGCCCTCTATTTCGGCTTTTGTCAATTACAGCACCCAAGCCTTCAGCAACGATTTTACTTTTGCAGAAAGTGACCAGCCATGGTTCCAATCCAGCATGCTAGGATTGCGCATGGAACTGCCCTTATTCAGCAGCGGTATGAGGGGTGCCCGAAGTGTTCAAGCCCAGATTGCTTACCAACAAGCCCAGACAGATTTGACGCAATCGAAACAATCTATTCTCATGGCGTTTAAATCTGCTCAAAGTGCTTATGCACTCCAACAAGATAACTTTAAGAATGCCGGCAAAAGTCGCGTGCTCGCAGAACGGATCGCGCAAAAAAATCAAATCAAATTTAACGAAGGTTTGGCCAGTAGTTTTGAACAGCATCAAGCACAAACACAATTGTACCAAGCTCAGCAAGCCTATTACCAATCATTACTGGCCTTGGTAAACGCCAAGACCTTGCACGATACATTTTTTCACACCGCTACATCTAATAATAAATAATTCTGTCCATGACACGCATCACCTACATCCTTTCGTTTTTCATTCTGTTCTCGGCCTGTGCCGAAAAAGAAAAGTCTATACAGGACCTCAAGGCTGAAAAAAATCTAGAAGCACTTCGCGCCAAAAGAGCAGAGGTTGTCCAGCAACAGCATGCCATCAATGAAACACTCAAAGAGGTCGATGATGCGATTCGCCTGGTCGACAATAACGAAAAGTTCTCTTTAGTGACGGCTTTTGAAGTTGTGCCACAAAATTTTGACCATTTTCTCGAGGTACAAGGCGATGTTGCCACCAAGCAAAATGTCGTGCTTTATCCTGAATTCCCTGGATTACTCAAAACCCTACATGTGGGTGTGGGGGCGTCCGTGCGTCAAGGCGACCTCTTGGCTACAATCGACGACAACGGTTTAGGGCAACAGCTGGCACAACTCAAGGTACAAGAGCGTTTAGCGCAAACCACCTTTGACCGTCAAAAGCGCTTATGGGCGGAAAAAATAGGATCTGAAATGCAGTTTTTACAAGCCAAGGCCCAGTATGAATCACAGACCAACCTCGTGGCCCAGGTCGAAGCACAGCTGGCAAAAACCCAAATTAGAGCACCATTTTCGGGAACAATTGACGCCGTTTTTGCCGAAGCAGGAACCGTGGTATCGGCAGGAATGAGTGGCGTTTTTAGACTGGTGAATCTCGATCATATGTATCTTCAGGCCGAAGTTCCTGAAAGTTATATCAAGGAGGTCACGAAAGGCAAAAAAGTCTCGATATACTTTCCTGTTCTGGGCAATGAGTATGAGACCTCTGTGCGTGAAGTGAGCCGTTTTATTAATCCTGATAACCGCACCTTTAAAATAGAAATCGATCTGCCTAACGCAGACCAACAGATCAAACCCAACCTTACGGGAAAAGTCAAAATCAATGATTATTCGAATCCAGAGGCCCTGTTGATTCCTCAAGGCATTTTGTCTGAAAACGCCCAAGGGCAACAATATGTTTATGTCGCAAAAATGGATGAGGAACGCGCCCTGACTATTGCCGAGCGTCATATCGTGACCACAGGCAAAACCCAAGGCGACAATGTCGAAATCCTGACAGGAATCAGCTCTGGAGACCTCATCATCGAAGAAGGTGCGCGAAGCGTCAAAGACCAACAAGCCGTAACTATTTTAAGCACTGAAGGGCATGAGTAAAGGAAACAAAAAAGGCAAAAAAGACCTCAATAAGGAGTTTGGCTTGGCCTCATGGGCCATAGACCACAAGACCATTATTTATGTGCTGATAGGGATGATTTTGCTCTTGGGCGGCAAGGCTTATTACAACATGCCTCGTGAGACATTTCCCGAAATTAAGGAGACCAAGATATACATCAGCACCCCTTATCCAGGGAATACTGCAGAGGATATAGAACGGCTCATTGTGGACCCTCTGGAGGACCGCATGAAAAACTTAAGTAATGTGGTTGAAATCATTTCTACCTCTCAAGAAGATTACGGGATCATCACGATTGAATTTGATGAGTCGATCGCCGTCGAAGCCGCCAAGCAAAGGGTAAAAGATGAGGTCGACAGCGAAAAAAGTAGTGAAGACTGGCCCACGTTTAATGGTGCAAAGGTAGAGCCCAATGTCTTTGATCTCAATTTTTCGGAAGAAGCACCCATCAGCAACATCAACATCAAAGGAGATTATCCAACACAAAAGCTCAAACAATTTGCCGAGTACCTCGAAAATGCCATAGAAGATTTGCCAGAAATCAAAAAAGCAGACATCCGAGGAGCGCAAGATCTCGAGATAGAAATCGCTGTAGACATCTACAGGATGATGGCCGCCAAGGTCAGCTTCGATGACATCCTGAATGCCATCCGCAATGGCAATATGACAGTGTCTGCGGGCAATATGATTTCTAGTGGACAGCGCCGCACCCTGCGCATCATTGGTGAGATCAGTCAACCCGATCAACTCGATGATTTTGTGGTCAAGACCCAGGGCGGAACGGTTTATCTTAAAGACATTGCCGCCATTAATTTCAAAGAAAAAGAAACCACGACATTCGCTCGTGAATTTGGCGCTAACGTGGTCATGCTTGACGTCAAAAAACGTTCTGGCAAAAATATGGTCGAAGCCGCGCGCAAAGTTGAAGCCATCATTAAAGAGGCCCAAGCCAACGTGTTTCCCCAGGATTTGGAAATAAGCATCGCCAACGATCAATCTGCAAAAACCATCAATCAGGTCGATGACCTGGTCAATAATATCATTTTTGGTGTGATCTTGGTCGTGACCGTACTGACCTTTTTCTTAGGTTTTCGCAATGCGCTATTCGTTGGTTTTGCCATTCCTATGTCCATGTTCATGAGCTTTATGATCCTGCAATTACTGGGCTACACCATGAATACCATGATCTTATTTGGTCTGATCATGGGGCTTGGGATGCTTGTGGACAATGGCATCGTTGTGGTCGAAAATGTGTACCGCCTTATGGAGGAAGAAGGCCTCAGTCGCGTTCAAGCTGCCAAAAAGGGCATTGGAGAAATCGCCTATCCCATCATTATTTCGACCCTCACCACGGTGGCGGCATTTATTCCACTAGGCTTATGGCCCGGAGTGATGGGTGAATTCATGATATTTTTTCCCATCACATTATCGGTGGTCCTGGGCTCTTCTTTATTCGTGGCGATCTTCATGAATTCGATGCTTGTTTCTCAGTTTATGGAAATTGACAACCGCATCATTTCTCGTCAGCGACTGATCCGGTTGACCATCATTTTGGGCAGCATCGGGCTTTTGATACTTTTATTTGGCGGCTCGATGAGGGGATTAGGGACCCTTTTACTGTTTGTTTTGGCATTGCTTTGGGCCTATAAATACGTGATCAAGCAATGGGCCAATACCTTCCAAAGAAAAGCCCTTCCTTGGTTAGAGGAACGCTACAAAGGACTCCTGGGCTTCGCGCTATCTGGTTGGAAGCCTCTAATATTTTTCAGCACTACCCTAGTGTTGCTGTTTGTGGTCTTTGGGCTTTTTGGCGCCTCTGTTGGCAGCCAACGCACCAGTGTAGAATTTTTTCCAGACAACACACCAAATCAGATTGTCATCTATATAGAATATCCACAAGGAACTGATATAGAGAAAACCAACACGATGACACTCGCCATAGAGCGTCAAGTTTATGACCTACTCAATGATCCAAGTTTCTACGATCAAGGCACTAACTTTTTGGTAGAAGCGGCTGTGTCGCAAGTGGGTGAAGGCGCAGGCAATCCCCAAACCGATGGTGGAAGTGCTGCAGAAATGCCTCATCGAGGAAAAATCACCGCAACCATGCGCGAGTTCAAATACCGAAAAGGCCAAGATACTGAGATGCTGCGCAAACGCATTCAAGAGCGGCTTAAAGGTAAATACCCTGGTGTCGCCATTTCTGTAGAGAAAGACCCTACAGGTCCTCCTGCGGGATACCCTATTAATATTGAGATAGAAGGGGATGATTACGACCAACTGATCCAAACCGCCGAACTGATGCGCAACTTCATCAACGCGCGCAATATCGCTGGTATCGACGAACTCAAAATCGATGTCAATAAAGGGAAGCCTGCGATGGAGATATATGTCGACCGCGAAAAGGCAGGGGCTCTTGGTGTTGCTGCAGGTCAAGTGGGCCGTCAACTCCGCCGTTCCATTTTTGGTGAAAAAGCGGGGATTTACAAAGAAGATGGTGAAGATTATGACATTAATGTCCGATTCAACGAGGCACAGAGAGAAGACAAAAGTGCCTTATTCGATCAAAACATCACCTTTAGAGATCAAGCCACTGGCCGCCTCAAAGAAATTCCTCTTTCTGCAGTGACCAGTCGCAAAAACACTTCGTCATTCAGCGCCGTCAAGCACCGCGATGGCAAACGTGTCGTGACGGTGTATTCTGCCTTAGTCCCAGGATTCACTGATGCTGGTGCTATAGTCAGTCAAATACAGGCCGAAATGGCGAATTTTACGCAACTGCCCGATGGCGTGTCTATAGATTACACCGGCCAAATCGAAGAACAGACCAAACAAATGAATTTCTTGATGGGGGCCTTCTTTACGGGACTTGGCCTGATCATGTTCTTGTTGATTTTCCAGTTCAATTCGATCTCAAAACCAACCATCATCATGCTGGCCATATTTCTGAGTTTTATCGGTGTTTTTGGTGGCATCCTCATTACGGGCGCATCGTTTGTGATCATGATGACGATGGTGGGCATCATTTCACTTGCAGGGATTGTGGTCAATAATGGTGTTGTTCTTCTGGATTATACTCAATTGTTGGTAGATCGCTATCTGGCCGATCATGATCTAGAGGAAGTGCACGCCATACCAACAAAGGATTTTCAACAGGTCATCATCAAAGCCGGAAAAGCAAGATTACGACCAGTATTGCTCACCGCCATTACAACAGTTCTCGGCCTCATTCCTTTGGCCATAGGTTTTAACATGGATTTCTTTTCTCTGTTCACGGACTTTAATCCCAATATTTACTTTGGTGGAGATAATGTAATTTTTTGGGGACCACTGGCTTGGGCGGTCATTTATGGTTTGCTCGTGGCGACATTTTTGACGCTGATCATTGTCCCAGTATTGTACTTTATGATCCATCAATTCAAGGGCCGACTCAAAAGGTTGTTTTGAGCCACACACTTTATTTCAATCAAAAGGCATAAATCTCTGCGTCGATCAGATTTATGCCTTAAAAAAAATATGTCAATAGGCTGGTTCTTATTAACTTTGCCTCTTACCGCATCACTATGTACAGAACCCATAACAACGGCGACTTGCGCCTGAATCACGTCGCTCAAAACGTCGTCCTTTCTGGCTGGGTCCAGAAAATTCGCAATAAAGGTTTTATGATTTGGGTCGACCTTCGCGACCGTTACGGGGTGACCCAGCTCATGTTCGATGCTGATCGCAGCACAAAGCAGACTATGGAGGCCGCAAGCAAACTTGGACGTGAATTTGTGATTCAAGTCGCAGGCCAAGTGATCGAACGCGAGTCCAAAAACCCACAACTCCCTACAGGTGATATCGAAATATTGGTGGAGACCCTCACCATTCTCAACAGCGCCCTGACACCGCCTTTTACTATAGAGGACCAAACCGATGGTGGTGAAGACCTGCGCATGAAATACCGCTACTTAGACATCAGACGCAAACCCGTGCGTGACAATCTGGTATTCCGCCATAAGGTCAGCATGGCCGTTAGAAATTATTTGTCTGGACAGTCTTTTATAGAAGTAGAAACGCCATACCTCATCAAATCAACACCAGAAGGCGCCCGTGATTTTGTGGTTCCAAGCCGTATGAATTCAGGACAATTCTACGCCTTACCACAGTCTCCACAGACCTTTAAGCAATTGCTGATGGTCGGTGGCATGGACAAATATTTTCAGATCGTCAAATGTTTTCGAGATGAGGATCTTCGCGCAGATCGCCAGCCGGAATTCACACAGATCGACTGTGAGATGGCCTTTGTGACACAAGAAGATATCCTGCAAACTTTTGAGGGCCTCACCCGACACCTCTTAAAAGAAATTCGCGGCTTAGACGTCGCTGAATTCCCGCGCATGACCTATGATGAAGCCATGGAACGCTATGGCAACGACAAGCCAGACATCCGTTTTGGGATGGAATTCGGCACGTTAAATTCACGGGCACAGCACAGGAATTTCGGTGTGTTTGATCAAGCAGAGCTTATTGTTGGGATTGCTGTGCCTGGCGGCAACGCCTTTTCAAGAAAAGAAATTGACCAACTCATAGATTGGGTCAAAAGACCTCAGGTAGGAGCAATGGGCATGGTTTATTGCCGTTGCCAAGAAGATGGCAGTTTTAAATCTTCTGTAGATAAGTTTTTTGACCAAGAAGACTTGAGTTCTTGGGCCGAATTGACTCAGGCCAAGACCGGTGATTTGATCTGTGTGTTGTCGGGCCAAACCGACAAGGTGCGGGCACAACTCAGCGCCTTACGCATGGAACTTGCAGAGCGACTTGGGCTAAGACATGCCAATGAATTTGCACCACTGTGGGTGGTAGATTTCCCGCTTTTAGAATGGGATGAAGACAGTCAGCGCTATCATGCCATGCATCATCCTTTTACAGCGCCTAAACCAGGCCAACTTGCCCTATTGGAAACTGATCCAGGAGCAGTGAAAGCCAACGCCTATGACCTTGTACTTAACGGAAATGAAATTGGTGGTGGCTCTATCAGAATCCATGACAAGGGGACGCAAAGCAAGATGTTTGATTACTTAGGATTTACCCCAGAGGAAGCTCAAGCACAATTCGGGTTTCTCATGGAGGCCTTCCAATTTGGGGCTCCTCCCCATGGAGGAATTGCTTTTGGATTAGACCGTTTAGTCGCCATATTGGGCGGCCAAGAAACCATTCGTGATTTTATTGCCTTCCCAAAAAACAACGCAGGGCGTGACGTCATGATTGATGCGCCCGCGCCAATTGATAATGATCAGTTGAGCGAGCTTAATTTGCGGCTCGACCTTAAACCATAATGCTGGCCTTTATTAAGGCGTCCATCGCATATGGAGTCGCATAAAAAAACCCTCCTGACCCGGATTTTGATTTGGCGCATGAAGCATGTGCCACAAAAACAGTTCATCATTATTTTAAGTGCACTTGTCGGACTTATTTCTGGACTGGGTGCCGTGTTGATCAAAAATTTAACCTACCTGATCAAAGATGTTTTAGAAGGCCAACTCATTAGAGAGTACCAAAGCGCCTTTTACTTTATTTTTCCACTCATAGGACTGGGCCTGGTCTATGTGTATATCACCTATGTCTTGCGCCATAAGGTCAGTCATGGCATTCCGTCAACCTTATATGCTATTGCAAAGAAAAAAGGCGTCATCAAACGCTTTCAAATGTTCGGCAGTCTGATTGCCGCCCCGATCACTGTAGGTTTTGGGGGTTCAGTTGGGCTAGAAGGCCCTACGGTGGCAACAGGAGCAGCAATCAGTTCTAACTTGGCGCGCTTGCTGCACTTGAATCCCGCAACCAGAACATTGCTTATTGGCTGTGCCGCTGCAGGGGCCATGTCGTCTATTTTTAAAGCCCCTATTGCTGCAATTATTTTTGCCGTCGAAGTTTTTAGTCTCGACCTCACACTTGTCTCGCTGGTTCCTTTGCTGTTGGCCTCGGTTGCCGCCGTCATCACTTCTTACTTCTTTTTTGGCAATGAAATATTATTGCCCTTTCAAGTGGTCGATGCGTTTGAATTATCACACATTCCTTTTTATATCATTCTGGCTATTGTTTCAGGTCTAGTCTCCATTTATTTCACCAATGCTTACGAATGGATCCAAAGACAATTTGCCCGCATCTCCTCACCAATACACCGATTATTCATTGGAGGCCTAGGTATCGGCGGGTTGGTTTATTGTATTCCACCACTTTATGGTGAAGGATTTGAGGTGATCAATACTTTGGTCCAAGGCAATGCCGCCTTAGCATTAGAGACCAATATTTTCCAGGTAGACTCGAGCAATATTTACATGGCTATAGGGCTATTGATCGGACTGGTCTTTTTCAAGGTAGTGGCCAGTGCTGTGACATTTGGCGCTGGAGGGGTTGGTGGTATTTTTGCCCCAACACTTTTTATGGGGAGCATTATGGGCTACACTGTTGCACTAATCTTGAAGACAGTAGGCTTCAGTGCGGCACAAATTTCAGAAAGCAATTTCACCCTGGTGGGCATGGCTGGTCTTATGGCTGGTGTGTTGCATGCGCCACTAACGGCCATCTTTTTGATCGCGGAACTCACTGGTGGTTATGCCTTATTTATTCCCTTGATGCTGACTGCAGCCATCGCTTATACTTTAACCAAGTATGTCCACCCCCATTCGGTGTACACCATGGAGTTGGGGCGCAAAGGAGAGCTCATCACCCACGACAAAGACCACGCGGTATTGACCCTAATGGAAATCAAAACTGTGATCGAGCAAAATTTCATTTGCCTTCACCCAGAAATGACTTTAGGCAGTATTGTCAACGACGCAGTGGTGAGTTCAAATCGCAATATATTTCCGGTAATACATCCACAATCGGGCGTTCTCGAAGGGGTGATTTCTCTTGACGATCTAAGACCAGTCATGTTCCAAACAGAACTCTACAAAGACATTACCGCTCGTGATTTGATGATAAATCCATTGAGTATTGTAGATTTGGAGCAAGACCGAATGACCCAAGTCATGCAAAAATTTCAAGATACTGGTGCCTGGAACCTCCCTGTGATTTCTCAAGGCAAGTACTATGGTTTTGTTTCCAAGTCAAAATTATTGACCGTCTATAGACGTCAACTCATCAAATTTTCTGCAAACTCATGAAGTATTTTTTATATGTCGTTTTTGCTGTCATCATGGTCCTTTTTGGTTTAGGATTCTATTGTCAGTACACCAATCAAGACCATGCGGCTCAGTTTTTGGGCAGCGCCGTACTCGGACTTTTCTTCGTTTGGATGCCTGCATTTATTTTCCACAGATGGCGCCATAAAGACGTCAAGGACTATATGTTAACCAACGAAAACATGAAAAAAATGAAGGCTTTTAAGGGCGATTCTACGTCTTAATTCGCTGATTTTCAAAAATTTTTAATCAAAAACACCACGCGCACGTTAAATAGACTACCTTTGCGCATTATTAATTTATTTTTATTTTATTACAATGGAAGGAACAGTTAAGTTTTTCAACGAATCAAAAGGTTACGGATTCATCACTTGCGATGATACCGGAAAAGACATTTTCGTACATGTAACCGGTCTTAATGGGGAAGCCCTTAATGAAGGTGACAAAGTGGAGTATGTAGAAGAAGAAGGCAGAAAAGGAATGGTTGCTGCGCAAGTGCGTGTCATCCACGACTAAAGATACTCAAAACCGAATTGAACCCCCTAAGCCCTAGCTTAGGGGGTTTTTTTTGTTCTATTTTCTGCGTTGCTTGAAAAAGTCCACAAGCAGTTGACCCGCTTCGGCCTCTTTTATCCCGCCACGAAATTTAGTTTTGGGATGTAAAGTTGTGCCCATTGTGATGCACCCCCGCTGTTGGTCTCTAGCGCCATAAACGACCTCATCGATCTGACTCCAATATAAGGCTCCAGCACACATCTGGCAGGGCTCAATAGTGACATACAAAACACAATTTTTAAGATATTTTCCACCAATAAAATGAGCTGCGGAAGTTATGGCCTGCATTTCGGCATGCGCTGTAACGTCAGTCAGGGCTTCAGTCATGTTATGTGCTCTGGCAATAATTTGACCCTGAGCCACCACGACAGCACCTATGGGGATTTCACCTTTTTTTAAAGCCAACTTGGCTTCATCCAAAGCTTTTTGCATGAAATATTGGTCTTGCTGGGCCTGATCATTCATCATGTTTAAAGGTACAAATTCCGTTCATTACTTATTTATGAGAGATGAATAAACGTATCTTTGAATCATGAATTCCTCCTGGCTCGATCATATTGACTCTCCATCAGATCTCCGAAAGCTTACTCTGGAGCAGCTGCCTGATTTAGCCTCCGAAATCCGGCAATTCATCATCGACATCATCGCCATAAAAGAAGGTCATTTGGGGGCTAGCCTTGGCGTAGTCGAACTCACCATTGCCTTGCACTATGTTTTTAAAACGCCCGACGATTTATTGGTTTGGGATGTTGGCCACCAAGCCTACGGCCACAAAATCCTGACGGGAAGGAAAAATGCCTTCCACTCAAATCGCCAACTTGGGGGACTCAGTGGATTCCCAAAAAGAACCGAAAGTCCCTATGACACATTTGGTGTAGGCCATAGCAGCACTGCCATATCTGCTGCATTAGGAATGGCATTAGCAAGCGCACTTGATGGGCAATTCGACCGACAGCACATCGCTGTGGTGGGTGATGCCTCCATAGCCAGTGGAATGGCATTTGAGGCCCTCAATCATGCTGGTGTGACAAAGACCAATCTCTTGGTGATACTTAATGACAATGCCATTGGGATTGATCCAAGTGTCGGTGCGCTCAAAGAATATTTTACAAAGCGTGCCCATCCTGACGCCTTTGAAGATCAAAGTAATCTGTTTGAAGCCCTCAACTTTCATTATTCCGGCCCTGTCGACGGGCATGATTTAGCGGGTTTGATTGATCATTTGACTCGCCTTAAAGCCATCACTGGACCAAAGGTCTTGCATGTGGTCACTAAAAAAGGCAAGGGACTCCCTTTGGCCGAAAAACATCAAGTGACTTATCATGCTCCTGGTAAATTCAATCCAAAAACAGGTGAGCTTATGGCCAAGGCTGATGTCTTGTTGCCCCCAAAATATCAGGATGTCTTTGGCCACACCTTAGTCAGTTTGGCCAAAGATAATAATGCGATCATTGGCATTACACCAGCCATGCCCACGGGGTCATCGCTGCGCTATATGATGGACGCATTTCCAGAACGGGCGATCGATGTTGGGATTGCCGAGCAACATGCCGTCACACTGGCCGGGGGCCTAGCCACCCAAGGCAAAATTGTTTTTTGTGCCATTTATGCCACATTTTTTCAGCGGGCTTACGACCAGCTGATCCATGATATATGCCTGCAAAATCTTCCTGTTGTATTTTGTTTGGATCGGGCAGGCCTGGTGGGTGAAGATGGCCCAACACACCATGGGGTATTTGATTTGTCTTCCATGAGATTGATCCCGAACCTCACTATTTTTGTGCCGCGAAATGAAATGGAACTCCGCCACATCATGTATACCGCACAATTGGGTCTTGACGGCCCGATCGCGATTCGTTACCCTCGTGGTCGTGGAACAAATTTAAAATGGGAACTGCCATTTGAATGCCTTAAAATTGGACAAAATAAGACCCTCAAAAAAGGCGATGACCTTGCAGTCATCAGCACAGGCCCTGTTGCCGATGCTGTCGCGACTGCTATTGCTTCGATAGATGATCCTTCGCGGGTTGGGCACTACGATTGGCGATTTTTAAAACCACTAGATCGGGCGCTATTGCATGAGATTTGTCGCGGTTATAAGACAATCGTTACTGTAGAAGATGGTGCATTAATAGGCGGCCTCGGCAGCAGTGTCGCAGAATTTCTGGCGCAAGAGCAATACCAAAACAAACTTGTTTCTTTGGGTGTGCCCGATGAATTTATTCCCCATGGGACCATAGACCAACTCAAAAGTATCTGCGGTTTTGATCACCACCACATCCTAAAAACGATTCAAAATCTTTTGTAAAAAAAAACGCCTTCCGAACGGAAGGCGTTTATTAATTGTTCAAAGACCACTATCGGATGATCAATTTGGTTGTATGGCTATAGTTGCCACCGTCTATCTTGATCAAATAAATACCACTGCTTAACGCGGAAGCATCAATTTGTGTGTGGTGACCAAGTGTTAAAGTGTTTTGCCAAACACGACGTCCATTCATGTCATAAATAGAAACATCAGTAGCGCCCAGGTCAACAACTGAATTGATTTGGATCAATCCACGAGTTGGGTTTGGATAAATGCTAAAGTTGTTGTCGTAGTTTGAGTCACTCGTCGATAGGTTACAATCTGCTGGAATATCAAACGCTTCTGTTTGATCAGAGCGCGAGTTCGAGCTCCCTTGACTTGCACTAAAGCCAAGACCTCTTCTAGCGAATGCTTCCCAAATCAAACAACGGTGGATTCCGTTGTTAGCAAGTTCGTCTGCCTCAAGGATGGCATCTCGGCCATCAACAAAACCAGGAGAACAAGATTGTAACTTCATACCATCCATAACCAATTGGAAAGCAATGTTGTTACCACCGGTACCATTGTATATATCTTCATCAAAACCATAAAGATCAATCAAATCCCATGTCATGTCCCACAACATTGAGGCCCAGACAAATCCGATACCATGGGGTTGTGTAACGTTCGCATTTGTGTCTTGATATGTGTAACTATTTACAGAAAAATCAGTACTGTAAGGCGCCTCACGAATCCCATTGGGATTACCAGAAGCATAGGCCGCAAGACCTCTAACATCTGTCGCTTGGTCACCGGCCTGCATGGTCAAAATCAGGCCAAGGTAGTCGCTCCAACCTTCACCCATTTGCTCAGCATTATTAAGACAACCCGTAGTATTTGGACCGCCTGTCAATCTATTTGATACTCCATGTCCGTATTCGTGCGCTACAATTTCGTTATCCAAATCTCCATCAATAGATGGTGGAGTGACCGTACCGTCGATGGTACCATTCATCGGGTTTCCTGTCAACAGTTCTGCAATAATCGCTTCCCCATCAATATCCGTCACCATAAATAATGGGATCGTAACTTGAGCACCAACGGCTCCAGCACCCATCAGAATGGGATCACCTGTCACATTATTGACCATTATTACCGCCAACGCCCCTTCATTTTGGGCCGCCAAGGCTTTAAAGCCAAACTCACATTCACCGCGTCTGATGACCACAATTTTGCCATTCAAATCTGGACCATTCACCAAGGGATCACAAGCATCTGCTGGATCTGTTGAAGTTCCTGAATTGTCGTCTTCAATAAGCACCATATCCACAGTCAGTGGAGGATCTGGCATAGCGCCACCAAAAGCAGCAGGAACACCTGTGTAAGTCCCTGCAAGTGGCCCATTATTGATGGTCAAGAGCTCAAGAGGTCCTGACGAGCTGTCCCAAATAAACATTTGCATTCTTGGATTCCCTCCGTCTGGGGGTGTTGCAAAGTTCGCATTGTTAGTGCCACTGCCATCCTGAGCGTCAGCATTGACAGAGTCACTAGCATTTCCGGGGTTTCCATAATTGTTTTCTTGAAAATTCCCACTGGCTTCATCAAAACCATACTGATACGTCACGTCGTGGATGATGTTGTTCCAGTAAAAAAGGTTCACTGTGGCCGCATCGGTAAACGATGCCGGATCTTGCGGCAAGCCATAAGCAAAATCAAAAATAAGGTCAGCGCCACCATCTGGAGATGCGCCACCGCTGTTAGTACCCGCAATATCTTCTCTAGCCCATACGTTGTTTCCTCTTGTAATGGTGTGTTCTGCTCCCGATACACCATCCGTATCATGCCATCCAAAAGGAGAAGCAATTAAATTTTCGGGCGTGGTGACCAGTTCGTCATCTCCATCAATTGGACTGCTGTATGGTATTGGAAATACACGGTATTGTGCATCCACTAAAGCCATAGATCCTGCACTTTTGGCTGGAGCAAATAAAACACTCTCGGCATTATGCCCTTGGTGGCTGCCTTGACCAAAATCGCAGTGCTGCACCCAATCATGGGTATCTACTAAGGCACCTGTTTGTGCGTCAATACGCACACTGTAATAATGTGTTGCATCTAAAAGATATAGACTCAAGTCCCAAGCCAAAACATATTGGCTGTCGGTCGTGCGTTGATAAGTTAAAGCCACTGGAATTGTATTTAAAGACAAATCCGAAGCCTCAAAAACATAGCTATTATCTTCTGCAGACACTTGATCAATCTGCACTGGGGCTTGTAATCCTAGAGCCTGAGCAGCTTTCAGAATCGCTGATTGCGCCGAGATTGAAGGCGCAGTTGTATTGACTTTTGCCGCCAAGTCGTTAGCAAAGGCGACACGCGCCGAAACCACTTGACCATCACGAATAGCAAAACGTGATATCGTATTAAAGACCTCAATTCCATGATGTGTTTGACTGGCATAAGCAGTGGTCACATTCATGCTTTGAGAGAAACTACTGGATTCTAACACTGGAGATTGTACATCTTCGGCGGTAAGATTCAGTTGCGAGCGTTCTTCGCTCAAGTATTCTCGGATCACTCGAATTTCATCCTGGGCGAAACCAAAATTGAAAGTCAAAAAACCCACTAAAAAGAGTAATTTTTTCATAATCATTGATTTTTTTGATATTGAGATTTCTAAGATACTTAAATCAGATAAAATCCAAGACAAAAAAATTAAATAAGAAGTGCTTTCGAGATAATTTTAAGATACGCGCCCATTAAGCCGTTCAAAAAGAATCAGAGCATTGCCGTCGGTCAACCGCGATACAAAGTGACTGATCTCCATAAGATACTCATAGGTCGTGGCATTTTCTTGAATCACAATTCCCGCTTCACGCAGCAGAAGGTCATCTAAAAAACGCATGTCGCCTTTAATGAAATGTTGCGCCGCCTGAGTATAGGCATCAAGAATATCCGTCAGCATCCGGTGGCCGGCAATTTCTTTTTCAAGCACCTCACGGCTGCGGTAGACGTGTTCCACGCTGACTTTTAGAATGTCATCAATTTGTGCTTTGTACTGGCTTTTATCCATTAACGAGGTCATCATCTGACCGGATAAGATCTCGGCTTCGTGATTCAGAAATAATTCAGCAGCCTCATTGATTAACGTACTGATGGCGAGCGAACGTAAATAAGCCAATCGATCCGAAGACTTTGTGAGCTGGGCATATTTTTCAGATTGAATGGTATTCTTGACCAATCGCACCAAATATTCTAGAGCAATTTCTTCTGGAATGAGACCGAGATTGATGCCGTCTTCAAAATCTATTATGGTATAACAAATGTCGTCTGCGGCTTCCACCAAATAGGCCAGAGGATGGCGGGCATATCTGCCTTGTCCAAGAGACAAGAGCCCAAGCTCTTGAGCAACCTCTTGGAAAAAAGGCAATTGATGTTGAAAAATACCATATTTCTTGTCGCCCACACCTTTTGTTGGTTTCTTGGGCAAAGAGGCTTTAGGGTATTTTGTAAACGCCCCCAGAGTGGCATAGGACAGACGGAGCCCCCCTTCGACGCCGTCCTTAGATTGAGATAATATTTTAAATCCATTCGCATTGCCCTCAAAATCACAAAGATCTTGGTACTCTTCGGGCTGCATTAATGAGGCAAATCGCTGGCCTGGTCCACGGCTGAAAAAATCACCAATTGCCTTTTCACCACTATGGCCAAATGGAGGATTGCCAATATCATGACTGAGTGCCGCTGCTGCAACTACTGCACCAAAATCATTGACCTGAAATCCATGGACAGCACTCAGATGGGGTTGTTTATTGAGGATCACTTGACCCACTTTTCGCCCCAATGACCGGCCCACGACAGAAACCTCCAAACTGTGCGTCAGTCGGGTATGAACAAATGATGTTTTAGACAAGGGAATCACCTGGGTTTTATCTTGTAAACTTCTGAATGCTGACGAAAAAATAATCCGGTCGTAATCCACTTCAAAACCCAAGCGGGTTTGGTCTTGCTCTGCGCGTAATCGTTTGTGTTTGTCTCCCTGTCGTTTCAAAGAAAGCAACTGTTCCCACTGCATCATAATAAGCTCTGATTTATCTCCAGCAAGATAAGTTTTTTGGACCAATCTGCACGACCAAAAGACTCTAGGGCGTCATAACATTGTGGTAACCTTAAAGTGACTTAATCATAATTTCAGGTTAACCTCGAGGTCACATTAGCCTTTCATCTTTGCACCGAGTATTTAAAACACATTATGAGAAATTTTTTAACCACGACATTACTTGCACTAATGTCTTTGACCGCTGTTGGGCAAACAACAGGGTCAATCGTCGGCCTTTTGACCGACAAAGAGTTCAACAATGAGCCTTTGGCTTTTGCCAACGTCATCATTAAAGATCAAAGTACCGGTACAACGTCCGATTTTGACGGATTGTATGCACTGGAAGATTTGCCTGCAGGCACTTATACTATTGTGTATAGTTTTGTAGGTTATGAAACTGTCGAAATCAGCGATATACTTGTTGAAGTCGATAAAGTAACAACGGTGAACGTCCCGATGGGCGCGAGCGCTGCTACTCTTGACGAAGTCGTCATCACGACAACGGTAAGAAAAGAGAGTGAGGTTGCGTTGCTCCTGGAACAAAAAAATGCAGTAACACAGAAAACGGCCATCGGAGCCCAAGAACTTTCTCGAAAAGGGGTGGGTGATGCGGCGACTGCGGTGTCCAAAATAACCGGGATTTCAAAACAAGAAGGCTCTGGTAATGTCTTTGTACGCGGATTAGGCGATCGTTATAACGTAACGACTTTCAATGGTCTTCCTCTGCCTTCAGACAATCCTGCCCGAAAAAACATCAACCTGAGTCTTTTTAGCACGGACATTGTTGAGAATATTGGAATTGACAAAACCTTCAACCCGCAACAGTATGCTGATTTTGCTGGAGCGAATATCAATATTGATTCTAAAAATGCTATGGCCGATGGCATCATTTCGGTCAGTGTGGATTCAGGGTTTAACACCATCACCCAAAGTCAAGATCAGTTCTATCGCACCGATGGACCAGATAATTTTGGGCATTACGACATTAATTATCCTGCCTTCCCTTTAAACAATTACAACTTTGACACCAGCTGGGATCGCCGCACAGCCGATGCTCCCGCGAACTTGGGCTTGACGCTGCAAGGCGGGGACAGTTTTCAATTAGGTGATGACACCAAACTTACCGTTTTCGGGGTTGGGGCGCACAGCAATCAATTTCAGTATCGTGAGGGCATATCCCGCGGTGGTGTGGAAGTAAGCGGCATACCTAACGCTGACTTTGACTATGTTGATTACCAATACAGCACCAACACAACCTTAATGGGCGATGTGGGCATCAAACACAAAGATTTGAATGTCAACTATAGCGGGCTTTTATTGAATACCTCAAACGAGCAACAATTAGAGAATTACGGAGTCATCGATAAAGATGACGATGCGTCACAAGGAGGTGGATTTATTCAGCGCGCCGTTTTTACACGGACTAACCTCATTGTTAATCAATTACATGCCGACTATGACCTCAATGAGCGCATTACCCTTAGTGCCTCTGGATCGTATAGTTTCTTGCAAAGTGCTGAACCCAATCGCCGACAAGTGACTTTGGTCCCACAAGATCTGGACGAGCCTGATGGGCCTAAATCCTTTGAATTTGTCTCTGCGGCCTCGAGCAATCACCGTTTTTATGCCGATTTATACGAAGAAGAAATCGCCAGTGCATTCGAAACTTCTATTAAATTACTTAAAAATGATCAGGACGAATTTGACGGCAAACTCGATCTAGGATTCAGTTCTCGCATCAAAGAAGTCGATTTTTCTGCGACTCAATTCAATTTCCGAATCCTTCGCGGCGCGGGAATTGTGCAGCCTATAGTCGAGGACATTTACAATGTAGACGCTTACTTTAATCAGGAGAACTTGAACGCTGGTTTATTCCGCATGGAAACCTTTAGAGGAAGCGCCGAAGTGTCTAATGCTTTAGACCCACAAACCTATGGGGGAACCCAAAGCATACTGGCGGGCTATGCCAACTTTACCTATGCGCTTAATCCTAAATTCACCATGATTGTCGGATTACGTGGAGAGCAAATCAATCAAGACATCGCTTGGTCGACCTCACTGGACCCAGATGGAGACAGCAACAGTTTAGATGTATTCCAACTATTGCCCGCCCTTTCGATGAAATACGTCATCAATGAAGAACAAAACTTCAAGTTTGCCGCCAGCAAAACCTATACCCTGCCTCAATACAAGGAGCGGGCGCCATTCTTATTCCAAGAGGTCAACCAAGATTATTTTGGCAATCCATTTTTGACCGCTTCTACGAATTATAATTTTGACGCCAAGTGGGAACTCTTTCCTTCTAATTCTGAATTGTTGTCCGCAGGACTATTTGCAAAAATCATCCAGAACCCAATCAATACCGTCACCATTCAATCGGCCGCTAATGACATCAGTTGGGCCAACACCGGTGATCAGGCCTCAGCGTTTGGTATCGAGATTGAATCCCGCAAAGTGCTGATGAGTCGTGAATCAGAATACGCCGACTTCACCAATACGCAAAAGTTCACCGCTGGATTGAACCTAGCTTATATGAAGACCAATCAAGACCTCAATGGTCAAAAGGTATTTGACCAGGCAGGGCTTAGTTTTGACCCAACCTATTCATCCACGGGGATAACTGGAGCCTCAGATTTAGTAGCTAATGCAGACCTTAGTTTTTACAAAGACTTTAAAGAGTATAAAAATATCTTACTGACCTTGGCGGGCAACTATTTCTCTGATCGAATTTTTGCCTTAGGAAACTTTGGAAAAGGAAATATTGTCGAAAAGGGCGTGCCGACTTTGGACCTTGTAGCTAAAGCCCAGTTCACCAAACAACTCAGTGTAGGCATTTCAGCCAAAAACCTTTTAAACCCAAGTATTGAAAGATTCCAAGAAGCCGTAGACGGAGACGTTAATACGATCCGCGACCGAATTCAGGAGACCGCAACAACGGTTCTTTCTTTCAAACGGGGCTATGATTTGAAAATTTCTCTGAATTATACTTTTTAAATACTCAACAATCAATTCAAACAGTTATTAATTTAAATCAACAAAAATGAAACATTCAATTGCAAAATTTAGTTTAGGATTAGCTATTGTCGCTGTGCTATTTTCGTGCAGTAAAGATGATAGTATGACTCCAAATCCACAAGCTGTTACGTGTGATGACGGCATCCAAAATGGTGATGAAACCGGTGTCGATTGCGGCGGGTCTGCCTGTGCGCCGTGTGCCGTCGATAATGTCCTTGAAGGAGATGTCGTAACCGACGTTACTTTAGAAAGCGCAATTGCGTATAACTTAACTGGCGCATACGTCGTGCGTGCAGGAGCTTCTTTAACAATTCCTGCTGGAACCGTTATCACTGCAACTGGTGGAACTTCTGCTTACATCGCCGTAGAGCGTGGAGCGCAGATTTTCATCAATGGTAACTCTTCCGCCCCAGTAGTCATGACCTCTGGTTCTGCGAGCCCTGCTCCTGGAGACTGGGGCGGCCTTGTAGTTTGTGGTGATGCACCAACAAACAAAGGCTCTAATGTGACTTCTGAGGTGGCTGACTTGACCTATGGTGGCAGCAACTCAAATGACAACTCTGGCTCTATTCGTTACTTACGTGTGGAATACACTGGAGCGACTTTCTCAAACGATAAGGAGTTTAACGGTGTTTCCCTTTTCGGTGTTGGTGCAGGAACCACTTTTGAATATGTTCAATCTTACCAAGGGGGTGACGACGGGATTGAATTCTTCGGTGGTACGGTTTCAGGAGACTACTTAGTGTCTATCGGCAGTGGTGATGATTCTATCGACTTTGCCGACGGCTGGAATGGAAACGGTTCTTTCTGGTACATCAAGGACGGTGCAAAAGCCGGTATCGAAGGATCAAACAATGGTGATGACGGAAATGCAAGTCCTGTGACTACAACGACCCTAAGCAACATTACTGTGGTGGGACCTGTGACAGAAGGAGCACTTTACTTTAAAGAAGGGGGTGGATCATTCACCATTACCAACTTCTACACTGACAGTATTGACCTTGGGGTTAAAGTAAAGGACACTGATGCAGAAGCCGCCGTGCGTATCGAAAATGGTGACTTGAGCATCAGCCCAATGCAGTTCGACAATACCGCTGCTGGATTTGAGGTAACTGATTATATCGGTGCCAACCAAAGCTTTGTGGTTGAAGGACCTACCTCTGGTGCTGGCAACGGTGCTGCTGCGCCTAGCTGGGCCTCTGGATGGACTTCAGGACTATAAACTAAATTTTAAGTGTTGTTGGCTGTGTTGTGTAAATCATGAAACAGCTTAAAGAAAAAGGGCCTCGAATGAGGCCCTTTTTAATGTGTTATGATGTAGTTTATTCAAATTGACTGACAACACGAGTATCTGTTTTGGCCAAACGATCCACCTGGGCGACACGTCCGTCTTGATACTGGACTTGATTGATTTCCCCGGTATTATAAAAATACCAGGTGCCGACTCTTTTACCTTGGGTATAATTTCCTTGAGCAGTTATAGCGCCTTGGGCATCGTAACTTACCCAAGCGCCATGCAATTCATTGTTAAGATTATAGGCCCCTTTTTGGGCTATACTTCCATTGTCATGATATACCGTGGACTCCACCACAGAACCATTTTTAATATTTTCTCTTTTTGGTGTTTCTTGTGCCCATAATGTGGTCGCAAATAAAAGACCTCCGGTTAAAATGATTGCTTTCATAATATAACAATTGAATTCATGCTAAGTTAATGAATTTGTTACATAGAATTTACGTTTACATAACATTAAATTAACATACAACTTATAAATCACTGACTTTAAGCTATTTAAACATATTTTTCAATTCAGCCAACAGCTATTTCTAATTAATATTTATTTAATGTTCGCTTGATATTGTGACCAAATAGAAAGACGTTCTTTGAATGTGTTTTAAACACTTGCACATAGAATCATTAAGTTTTTGTCGACTCGATTTTTGTGTAGGCCGCTTTCGGGCGGCCATTTTTTTTTGCACATTTTATCAATTAATCACTTTAAAATTAATCAAATAACAATTAGGAAACATTTAGGTAACATTAGAGCAATTCCTTTGCGGCGACAAAAACTTAAAAATGATTTATATGCGCTTGCAAACAACATGGCTTCTTGGCCTTAGTTTCCTTTGTTTTTTACCAATTCACGCACAGACTTTAAACGATCAATCTTTTGGTAAAGGTTTAATTAATTTTACTGCAGCAGATAGCAGCTTCACTGTAAAGTTTGCCCCCAGAATTCAGACTAGATTTCAATCCGCTTGGAATCACGATGGCAGTAATTATGGTGATGCTGAATACAATTTCCTTGTGCGACGTGCTCGATTTAAGTTTGACGGTTGGGCCTTTAGTCCAAAGTTGAAATACAAACTTGAGTTAGGCCTTTCAAACCGCGATATTTCAGGAGCCAGTGTCTACAACCGAAACACCCCGCGTTATATATTGGACGCCGTAGTGATGTGGCATTTTGCCCCGGGTTTTGAGCTTTGGGCTGGACAAACCAAGTTACCTGGAAACATAGAGCGTGTGATTTCTTCTGGAAGTCTCCAACTCATTGACCGATCAATTTTGAACAGTAAATTCAACATCGATCGAGATATGGGAATTCAACTCAGATACAAACACAAAATTGGGCAAATGCTCGTAAGAGAAAAACTGGCCTTGTCCCAAGGGGAAGGGCGCAATATTACCGAAGGAAATTTAGGCGGCCTTCAGTATACCTCTCGTGTAGAATTATTGCCTTTTGGTAACTTTGCAAAAAAAGGTGATTATTCACAAAGCGATTTAGTGCGTGAGTCCTCTGTAAAATTGATGATTGCCGCGACTTATGACCTCAATCAAAATGCCGTGAAAAATCGGAGCAATATGGGCAGCTACATGATTCTGGACGATGGCAGTCTTTTCGAAACAGATATCACTACAATATTTATGGACGCGATGTTAAAATATCGTGGTTTTTCGATCATGGCAGAATATGCCGATAGAAGCGCAGCTGAACCCACTCCATTTGCGGGCTCATCCAATGTTGTACAGGTAGGTAACGCCACTAATATTCAGGCTAGCTATTTGTTTAAAAATAACTTTGAGCTCACAGGCCGTCATTCGAGTATCAGTTATGGAGCCGTTACTGGCAAAGGGAATGAGGTCGTTTACACGGCTGGAGCTTCAAAATATGTGGTGGGTCACAAACTCAAAATTCAAAGTGATTTAAGTTTCGGCCAAGTGGATGGCAATGAAGATTTCATTGAGTTCCGATTGGGATTTGACCTTCATTTTTAAGTCATACACATAACAATTTAATAACAGTAATTTGTTAATTTAATTCGACCTTTGTTTCAACAATTTAACTCAATATGGATCAGATTTATTTAATGATGTTAATCGCCTTGGCCGTTTTGGCTTTGGTGGATCTTGTAGTAGGTGTCAGTAATGATGCCGTAAACTTTTTAAACTCAGCCATTGGCTCTAAAGCGATTTCCTTCAGAACCATAATGATCGTGGCAAGTTTGGGGATATTTATTGGGGCGGTATTTTCCAGTGGGATGATGGAGGTCGCCCGTAAAGGGATTTTTGTGCCAGGGGAATTTTACTTCGATGAAATCATGATCATATTTATGGCGGTGATGATCACGGACATTTTGCTCCTGGACTTCTTCAATACCTTAGGCATGCCTACTTCAACTACGGTTTCGATTGTATTTGAATTATTAGGCGCCGCTGTTGTGATGGCTTTGATAAAAATCGGCATGGACCCCAATCAAACCTTTGGGGATCTCGGCACCTATATCAATACAAAGAAGGCCACTGAAATTATAAGCGGAATACTACTTTCAGTAGTTATTTCATTTTCCATAGGGGCTTTGGTCCAATGGGCCTCCCGAATGATTTTTAGTTTCCATTATGAGCAAAAAATTAAAAACTTCGGCGCAATCTTCGGCGGAATTGCCCTTACCGCGATTACCTATTTCATCTTTTTTAAGGGTCTTAAAGGCACCCCATATTACGATTCCTTCAAAGAAGTTCTGTCCAGTCAAACTTGGATGATTCTAGGTATTGGGTTTGTATTTTGGGCCTTGTTTTCTTTTCTATTCATGAAAATATTCAAAAAAAGTATTCTGATCGTGGTCATCACCATTGGTACTTTTGGCTTGGCCTTGGCCTTTTCAGGTAACGACCTTGTTAATTTTATCGGAGTTCCTATGGCGGCTTATCACTCATTTGAGGCTTGGTCAATCTCTGGGGTTCCTGCGGCCGAATTTTCCATGGATGTGTTGAGTAAAAAGGTCCCTGCTGAACCTATATTGTTATTTATTGCTGGCGGGGTCATGGTGCTGACGTTGTGGTTTTCTAAAAAGGCCAAAACAGTTACAGAAACGGAAATTGGGCTTTCGCGTCAAAACGATGGTGCTGAGAAATTTCAACCCAATATGCTCTCGCGTGTTTTGGTAAAAGGGGGCACGCAATTAAGCCACCTGATGAGTAAAATACTCCCCTCCGGAGCAATAGCAAAAATGAACCAAAGCTTTGAGAAACCTGAAGTAATGGCCCTGAAGGATGATCCAGAAGCACCTGCATTTGATATGATTCGCGCTTCAATTAATCTTATGGTTGCCGGAGTTTTGATCTCTATTGCTACCTCCATGAAGCTGCCCTTATCCACCACTTACGTTACCTTTATGGTTGCCATGGGTACTTCTCTGGCCGACCGCGCATGGGGACGAGAAAGCGCCGTTTATCGTGTCGCTGGGGTAATTAATGTTATCGGTGGTTGGTTTTTTACGGCCTTCAGTGCCTTTGTAGTGGCAGGAACTTTGGCTTATTTAATATTCTTAGGGGGCGGTGTCGCGATTGCTGTTTTACTCATTTTAGCTCTTGCGCTGTTAGTGCGTAATTATCTATTTCACAAAAAACGTAGCGCGGACAAAGCGGCACCAAAGGGTTTAAAAAAGACGGCAAGCAAAACGGTTCAGGGAATTATTAGTGAAAGCACCCAAAACATCTCCAATGTATTTGCACGCACCCAAAAGACCTACAGCAACGTCATCCATGGATTAGCCAGCCAAGATGAAAAAGGGCTGAAAAAATGTAAAAAAGGAGTCGATAAACTGGGTGAAGAGATTGAAGATTTACGCAACAATTTGTTTTATTTCATTAAAAATCTGGAAGAAACTAGTTTGCGCGGAAGCAAATTCTACATCCAAATATTAACGCACCTTACTGATATTACTCAATCGCTTGACTTTATCACAAAAAAGAGCTTTAAGCATATTCACAACAACCACAAATCATTGCGCTTTAATCAAATTAAAGTGCTTCAAGAAGTGGATCATGAATTTGGTGCAATCCTCAGTAAGCTAGTCCATATGTTTGATGAAAACAACTTGAAAGCCATCAGCGCCATAACGGCTGAGCTTGAAGCATTGAGCCAGAGTGTTTCACAGCGCATTGATGACCAGGTAACCTTGACCCGTAAAGAAGAGTCTAGTCCTAAAAACACAGCGCTTTATTTTAATGTGCTCCTCGAGTCTAAAGATCTTATTGATGCGGTTTGGGAATTGATGCAGGTTTATAACAATAACGTCAAATAAAGGCATTAACTTTATTGAATAGACATCTTATACGAGCAAAACACCTCGTATTTTGAGCAAAAAAAAGCCCCGCAAATGCGGGGCTTTTTTTATTTATTCTTTAAGAACCACACATCAAGCAATCCTCATCGTTTTCAGCAGCATCCTTGCCCTGCGCAAGCATCTCACGCAACTCCTGAGCTGTCAAAGTCTTTTCAGGCCCTGACACGCCTACAGGGACCGCTTTGGCTTTAGGCGCTTCGGCTGGAATCTTTTCCTCCTTGGCTTGATTATTAAGGGTGAATTTAATGGCATCCACAGCACTCTTTGTGCGCAGATAATACATGCCCGTTTTGAGCCCACTCTGCCATGCGTAAAAATGCATCGAGGTCAATTTGGCCATATTCGCATTTTCCATAAATAGGTTGAGTGATTGTGACTGGTCAATAAAGTAACCTCTATGGCGGGACATATCAATAATATCTTTCATAGATAATTCCCAAACCGTCTTATATAATTCTTTGAGCTCTTGCGGAATCCCTTCAATATGTTGGATAGATCCATTGGCCCTCATGATCTCTTCTTTTAGGGTATCATTCCATAAGCCTATTTCAACTAAATCTTCTAGAAGATGCTTGTTCACAACAATAAACTCACCAGAAAGTACACGACGGGTGTAAATATTGGACGTATAGGGCTCAAAAGCCTCATTATTTCCTAAAATCTGAGATGTAGAAGCTGTGGGCATCGGTGCTACAAGTAATGAGTTGCGCACTCCATGCTTTTTGATGTCTTTGCGAAGTTTTGCCCAATCCCATCGGCCGCTCAACTCTTCATCTTTGATGTTCCAAAGGTTGTGTTGGAAAAGCCCCTCTGAAATAGGTGAGCCTTTATATGATTGGTAAGGTCCGTCCACTTTGGCCTCCTCCATCGAAGCTGTTAAAGCGGCAAAATAAAGGGTCTCAAAAATTTCTTGATTCAGTTTTTTGGCTTCATCGCTGGTGAACGGCAGGCGCAACAAGATGAACGCATCTGCCAGTCCCTGAATTCCTAAACCTACAGGTCTGTGACGGAAATTCGAGTTTTCTGCCTCAACTACTGGGTAGTAATTTCGATCAATAACGCGATTCAAGTTCTTGGTGACTCTCTTGGTCACCTTAAAAAGTTCTTTGTGGTCAAAAGCTCCTTTTTTGACAAACATGGGCAAGGCAATAGACGCCAAGTTACAAACTGCGACTTCATCTGCAGAGGTGTACTCCATGATTTCAGTACACAAATTCGAAGAACGGATGGTTCCCAAATTCTTTTGGTTACTCTTGCGGTTGGCAGCATCCTTATACAGCATATAAGGCGTCCCTGTTTCGATCTGAGACTCCAAGATTTTCTCCCAAAGCTCGCGTGCACGGATGGTCTTTCTGCCCTTATCCTGAGCTTCATAAGCCAAATACATTTCTTCAAATTCATCACCATGACAATCATAAAGTCCTGGACATTCGTTAGGACACATCAGTGTCCAAGTGCTGTCGTCTTGAACACGTTTCATGAACAAATCTGGGATCCACATGGCATAGAACAAGTCGCGTGCACGCATCTCTTCTTTACCATGATTCTTTTTGAGGTCCAAAAAGTCAAAGATGTCCGCATGCCATGGCTCTACATAAATTGCAAAACTCCCCTTTCTTTTCCCACCACCTTGATCGACGTAGCGCGCCGTGTCATTAAAAACACGAAGCATGGGCACAATGCCATTAGAGGTCCCATTAGTCCCGGAGATATAGGATCCTGTCGCACGAATGTTATGAATTGATAAACCAATCCCGCCTGCAGATTGTGAGATCTTGGCGGTTTGTTTCAAAGTATCATAAATACCATCGATGCTGTCATCTTTCATGGCCAAAAGGAAACACGAGGACATTTGTGGCTTTGGCGTCCCACTATTGAATAAAGTAGGTGTTGCGTGTGTAAAATATTTCTTAGACATGAGCTCATAAGTCTCAAGTGCCGCATCGATATCGTTAAGATGAATCCCTAGAGAAACGCGCATGAGCATATGCTGTGGACGCTCTGCAATCTGTCCATTTAGCTTTAACAGATAGGAGCGCTCGAGGGTTTTGAATCCAAAATAATCATAATTAAAATCGCGATTATAAATAATGGCTGAGTCTAGCATCTCTGCATTATCTTGAATCACTTTGTAGACCTCATCACTTAATAAAGGGGCCTTTTTGCCAGTTCTTGGATTAACATATAGATATAGATCTGACATCACCTCAGAAAAGGTCTTCTTTGTGTTTTTGTGGAGGTTGGAAACGGATATCCGGGCCGCCAGGATGGCATAATCTGGATGAGAGACGGTCATGGTTGCCGCAATTTCTGCAGCTAACGTATCCAACTCACTTGTCGTCACACCGTCATAAAGACCTTCAATCACACGCATGGCGACTTTTACAGGGTCTACTAATTCATTGAGTCCGTAACATAATTTACGCACTCGGGCTGTGATTTTGTCGAACATCACTGGTTCGCTATGGCCGTCTCTTTTTACTACATTCATATTGCTAGAATTATATAATTATTAATTTATTGGTAATATTATAGAGGCTCTCGGTCAATGATTTCATTGGCCTGAGCGCTAATCGATCATAAAAAGGTATGCCCTATTTATGGCTTAAAAATCAGCGTCGAAACTGATTTTATTCGACTCCTTATCTTTGTTGGTGACTCCGGCTTTTTGGTATTCAGAAACTCGTTTTTCAAAGAAATTAGTTTTTCCTTGAAGCGAAATCATGTCCATAAAATCAAACGGATTCGAGGAATTGTATTCCTTCTCGCAGCCTAGTTCAACCAAAAGTCTATCGGTGACAAATTCCAAATATTTGGTCATGAGCTTGGCGTTCATTCCAATCAAACTTGCAGGAAGTGATTCAGTAATGAACTCACGCTCAATATTCAACGCATCCACAATGATACTTCTGATGCGCTCTTTAGGCACCTTGTTGATCAGGTGGTGGTTGTGCAAATGAACCGCAAAGTCGCAATGCACGCCCTCATCTCGAGATATCAATTCATTCGAAAAAGTCAGCCCTGGCATTAAACCACGCTTTTTTAACCAAAATATAGAACAGAATGCCCCAGAAAAAAAGATTCCTTCAACGGCCGCAAAAGCAATGAGACGTTCTGCAAAACTTGGACTCTCAATCCACTGAAGGGCCCAGTCCGCTTTCTTTTTGATGGCTGGAAAATTCTCAATGGCTTGAAAAAGGGTGTCCTTTTCCTTCTCATCCTTGACATAAGTATCAATTAAAAGGGAATACGTTTCGCTATGGATGTTCTCCATCATGATTTGAAAGCCATAGAAAAACTTTGCCTCACTGTATTGCACTTCATTGACAAAGTTTTCCGCGAGGTTTTCGTTGACAATACCATCGCTGGCCGCAAAAAATGCCAAAATATGCTTGATGAAATAACGCTCGTCGTCATTGAGTTTGGTCGCCCAATCTGTCAAATCTTGGTGGAGATCAATCTCCTCGGCTGTCCAAAAACTGGCCTCACTCTTTTTGTACCATTCCCAAATATCATGGTGTTCGATTGGAAAAATGACAAATCTATTTTTATTTTCTGCTAAAATGGGCTCAATGACGCTCATGTGTCCTCTTCTTTAAAATAGTTAAAATACTGGTGTTACTAGGGACTAACAAATATGGAAAAAATAAGCGCGAACTGCAGAAAATATTATGGAGGGTTTTTAACAAAGTTTTCAACACGAGGCTAAAATTAATTCTCTTATAATATTGTTAAAAACTATTTTTAATTCGTTGATTATAAATTGTTTATGATAAAAATGGATCGCGGTGCAATACCCTAACATTTAGGATAAAAAACACTGAAAAACGCTTATTTCATAAGGACTCACACTTGTTTTTGACCGCAATAAAAACCCCCCTCAATGAGGACGAAAAATCAAAAGTTATTAACGGAAAAAAAAGGAATGTCGGTCGTATATAAATTTTAACCACGATGTTCTTTTGCAATTTCTGCAAGGGCATCGAACCAATCAATACCAAATCTTCGAATCAAAGCATCTTTGACAAATTGGTATACCGGAACCCTCAATTGCTGACCCAAAAGACAGGCGTCTGAACAAATCTGCCATTGGTGATAGTTGACCGCAGAGAACTCACTATATTCTTGAATGCGTATGGGGTATAAATGACATGAAATGGGTTTTTGAAAATCTACAGCACCTGATTTATAGGCTGTTTCAATACCACAACTTGCCGTATGTTGTGCGTCAAATACCACATAAGCACATTCCTTTCCTCCAACCAAGGGCGTTTCCAACTCGCCATTTTGGGTTTCAATATGTGTGCCTTGAGCCTCAATAGCTTCAATGCCTTCAGGACGTAAAAAGGGTTTTACCTTAGGATAAATATCCTTCAATATGACCACCTCATCTTCAGTAACAGGTGCGCCAGCCTCTCCCTCAATGCAGCAGATGCCCTTGCATGCCGACAAATTACAAACAAATTCATCTTCAATCAAAGACTCAGAAACTAAAGCTTTTCCTAGTTGAAACATCACGCAAATATAATGGCAAAATAACAGAGCCATATCGATACAGCACAATTTGTTTGCTTAAATTTGCCCCAAACAACGCGCTATGACCTTTGACGCCAAAGAAATTTTTACCGCAAGCATGGTGCTTTTTGCTGTGATTGATATTGTTGGTAATATCCCCATTGTGATTTCACTCAGAAAGAAAGCCGGCCATATTCACAGTGAGAAGGCCTCTATTATTGCGGCCTTTGTCATGATTTTTTTCCTCTTTCTCGGTGAAGAAATTCTTAACCTCATAGGAATCAATGTCAATGAATTTGCGGTAGCAGGTTCCTTCATTCTGTTTTTTATCGCTATTGAAATGGTTTTGGGGATCACCCTATTTAAGGATGATGGCAGCAGCCCGGATATCGCTTCTATTTTCCCCTTGGCCTTCCCTATGCTCGCCGGGCCAGGAACACTAACAACACTCTTATCTCTTCGTTCAGAATACGCACTAGAGAGTGTGATTATTGCCATTATTCTCAATGTTGTCGTGATCTATGCGGTCCTTAAAACCTCATCAAGACTCCAAGCAATTTTAGGCAAAAACGGTATCGGCATCATTCAGAAGGTTTTTGGCGTCATCCTTTTGGCCATTGCCGTAAAGCTATTTACCTCAAATATTCAAGAACTATTTATTTAATCCGTCATGACTTACTTCCGCTATTTACTTATCGCCATTGCTATTGTCTTAATGGGCTATAACGCTACAAAAATAGAGGTCAGTGATCCGTTCAATGGCGACAGCCAGATTGCGCTGATTAGTGTCTTTGCTTCGGCCTGTGTCATTGTATTATTGCTCATTCTGATCCGCTCTTTTGAGATCAAAAAGCGCCTAAAATAACCCTCATAATCGCCTTAGTGCGCGAATACTTTATCTATCATGGGGTCCGCTTGCAACAACAGTTGCAACGCATATTGCGGTCCATAAACCTGATCTGCAAGTTCTGCCTTGAGCAAAGACGATAATTGAGCCTCTTGATTGGTCATGGGCATGCCCGATGCCTTGAGTTGCGCATCATCCATGAATTTTTCCAATAAATCCGAAGACGTCTTATAGTGCTCTATAAATTCATGAGCCGTCATATCAGCAAACTCCGAACGGTGGTTTTCTAAATAATCAAACACAACATAACTCATCAAACCACTGCGATTGAGGTATCTCAAAGTTTGATCCTCTATACTTGTCGGTAGTGGCACGAATAGGTCTGGAGCAATTCCTCCACCCCCATAGACTCTTTTGCCATTGGACGTCACAAAAGTCAATGAATCGGGCTGGGGCATCAAACTAGAATCTTGCATTTCTCCGCGCGCAATTCTCGCCTCTATATCCTCCAAATAAGCAGAGCGGTCTGTGCCGTACGGGCGCTGAATGGACCGACCAGATGGTGTGTAATAACGGGCTACGGTGAGTCGTACAGCGCTTCCATCGCCAAAACCCATCTCCCTCTGAACAAGACCTTTACCGAAGGATCTTCTGCCCACAATAATGGCCCGATCCTGATCTTGAAGCGCCCCTGCAACAATCTCTGCTGAAGAGGCGCTTTGCTCGTTGAGCAAGACGTAAAGGGCGCCTTTTTCAAAAAGACCGCGCCGTTCGGCATAAGAATTTCGCTTGCGGCCCTGTTTGTTTTTTGTGGTCAGCAATAAAGTTCCTGACGGCATGAATTGGTCCAGAATTCCTAAAGCACTGCCCACATATCCTCCTGGATTATCCCTGAGGTCAAGAATCACTGTATCCATTTGTTGTGCTGTCAAATCTTTTAACTTGAGGATAAACTCATCTTCTGTCGTTTCTGTAAACCGATTAATCTTTAGGTATCCGATGCCAGGGCGCAACATTTGTCCCCCTTCGACACTCGCCAAAGGGATGCGCTCACGCATCACATCGACAACAAACAAACTGTCGGCAGACGGGCGAAACACTTCTAAGCGCACCGGCGTCTTGACTGGGCCTCGAATCCACTGCGCCACGCTATCGCGATCTGCGTGCGCCCCAAATAATGGCCTTCCATCAGCAGTCAGAATACGATCGCCCGAGGCAATGCCGGCTGCTGCAGCTGGCCCATCAATTACCGACCTGATGACCGCTATCGTGTCTTGATACAGATAAAAGTTAATGCCTACACCCACAAAATCACCACGCATATCATCTTCAATTGATGGATAAAGTTGGCTAGAGATATAAGTCGAATGCGGGTCGAGCTGTTCCAATAGTCGATTGACTGTCAAGTCGACAATACTATCGGCCGCAACAGCATCAACATAGTCACTCTCGATATAATCAATCAACTGAAGGAGTTTGGTCGCTGGTGCATTCGAGGGCCAAAAACCCATTGCACGACGGTCAAAATCAAAGGCAACACCAAGGCACATGCCAAAGACCACCGCTAAGGCAATGATCAAAGGTGCTCTATAGCTACTCCTTTGCATTAATCCAAATCAGATACTTGTGATACGATAATGCCGGCCTTCTCTAAGAATTGAAGCCCAGAATTGTCTTTGTACGGCGAGTGATAGACCACCCGAATGATGCCCGCCTGATGGATCAATTTGCTGCACTGCTGACAAGGAGACATAGTGATATAGAGTGTACTCCCTTTGCATGACTGCGTCGATGAAGCCACTTTCATGATCGCATTAGCTTCGGCATGAAGGACATACCACTTGGTATAACCCTGATCATCCTCGCAGATATTTTCAAAACCTGTAGGAGTCCCATTATAACCATCACTAATGATCATTTTGTCTTTGACGATCAATGCCCCTACCTGTCGGCGATCACAATACGACAGCTTACTCCATTCTAAAGCCATTTTGAGATAAGCCTTATCGTATTTTAGTTGTTTGTTTTGCTGCGTCATCTGCGGGGTCTCTTGTACGGAATGTTGGGCACTTCTCAATCTTGGCGTTAACCCAAAAACATAGGAATAGTTGCCGCGATAGTCGCAATTGAGGCGACCAAAATCCAATCTCTTTTCTTAATGCCAAAAAGGCGTTGCGCTACAAAACTAAGGACTAAAACCACAAAAACAATAATTAATTGCGCCCATTCAATCCCGAGAGCAAAATCAATCAAGGCCATTACAGAGCCTTGGTCCTCAATCACACCAAAATAACGGCCAAAACCAAGTCCATGGATCAGACCAAAAGTCAGGGCTGAACCCCCTAGGACCAATACATGATCTGAATTAGACGGGACCCATATCTGCAACATATTATAGAGTGCTGTGGCGATGATGGTGCACGGAATAAGGAACTCCACGATCTGTTCATTGGACTGAAGGCCAAAAAAATGCGTAGCGGCTAACGAAAGGGTGTGGCCCAACGTGAATAAGCTGACCAAAAGACCCCAACGGCGCCACTGACTGAATTGATAAGAAACACTCAGTACTGCCAAGAAGAGCAAGTGATCGTATGCCCCCAGGTCCAATACATGTTGGTGTCCTAAAGTAAAATAGAGCCAAAATTCATTCATCATCTGAGAAATTTAATCACAAATATCGGAAATAATCGAGAGATACTTTGGGCCGTCGCTCAATGGTTCAGCGCTGGCGACTGTTCAAATACTGCATGGCTGTATATTGGAGCATAAAAAATCCAACATCTGCACTCCTGACGAATACCGCAAAATGAAACGAGATAATCGATAAAATACATCCAATAAAAAACCCTCCAGAAAAAAATTCTGAAGGGCTAGTACCTTGGGTGGGAATCGAACCCACACTCCGAAGAACACGAGTTTGAGTCGTGCGCGTCTACCAATTCCGCCACCAAGGCTTGAATGGAGGGCGAAAATAAAGAATATTTTCAAATTGTTGGTAATTCTCTCTTTCATTTTTGCGAAAAGGGACCGATAATTTTACATTTGTCTTTAACTAAACAAATCTCACATGAGTTCGATGTCACCACAACCTAAAATTTTCGCCTGTAAACAAAGTCAAGACCTAGGCAAAGCCATCGCTCACGCTTTTGGCGTATCTTTGGGTAACGTCATCACTTCGACCTACAGCGATGGTGAATTTCAGCCCTCATTTGAAGAGTCTGTGCGTGGGAGTCGCGTTTTTTTAATTGGCTCGACATTTCCCAATAGCGATCATCTCATGGAAATGCTTCTGATGTTAGACGCTGCTAAGCGGGCCTCAGCCAGACACATAACTGCCGTTTTGCCCTATTTCGGATGGGCGCGTCAAGACAGAAAAGACAAGCCCCGTGTGCCCATCGCTGCAAAACTCGTGGCCAAGATGCTAGAAACCGCTGGGGCCACGCGCATCATCACAATGGATCTTCATGCTGATCAAATACAAGGCTTTTTTGAAAAACCCGTCGACCACCTTTTTGCCTCTACCATTTTCCTCCCTTATTTAAAATCACTCAATCTCGACAATTTAACGATTGCTTCTCCAGACATGGGGGGGTCCAAAAGAGCCTATGCCTATTCAAAAGCACTGAGTAGTGATGTTGTTATTTGTTACAAACAAAGGGCCAAGGCAGGTGTAATAGAGCACATGGAGCTCATCGGAGATGTCTCCGGCAAAAACGTCGTCTTAGTGGACGATATGGTGGATACTGCTGGAACATTAACCAAAGCAGCAGACTTAATGATAGAGAGAGGCGCCATAAGTGTTCGCGCAATTTGCACCCATCCGATTTTATCAGGAAAAGCCTATGACCGCCTTGAGCAATCAAACCTAGAATCCCTTATTGTAACAGATTCCATCCCCCTGCGCCAAGAAAGTGCCAAAATAACCGTTTTGAGTTGTGCCAATTTATTTGCCGATGTCATGTTAAGAGTCCATGAAAATCAATCTATTAGCTCAAACTTCATCATGTAGCTGGTCCACTCAAAAAAGAGATTTTCACTTTAGCATTTTTAAAAAGAATAGCATACCTTTGCCGCCCGCTGGGCGTTAAGGCTTGGTGGAATATATTAATTTCAAAAAACATAAAATGAAATCAATTACAATTAACGGACTCGAAAGAGAAAGCGTGGGCAAGGTAGCAACCAAGGCCTTACGTAATGCTGGAAAGGTTCCCTGCGTTGTTTACGGAGGAGATCACGCCATTCACTTTTCAGCAGATGAACTTGCATTTAAAGATTTGGTGTATACTCCAGAAGTACACACTGTCGTAATTGCTTTAGATAATGGCGCAAAGATTGAGTGTGTCCTTCAAGACATTCAATTTCACCCAGTAACAGACCGCATTTTGCACATTGACTTTTATCAAATTTTCGATGACAAAGAAGTGACTATGGAAATTCCTATCCGATTGACTGGAAATTCTAGAGGTGTGCGTAACGGTGGAACATTACGCATCGTAAACAGAAAATTACGGGTGAAGGCCGTGCCAAAAAATCTTCCTGATTTTATCGAAGCGGACATCACTGAAATGCGAATCGGACACAAATTATATATTGGCGCAATTCCTCAAGAAGGGTTCAACATCATGCACCCTGACAATACGGTTATCTGCCAAGTACGTACTTCAAGAAACGCTACTGATGCCGATGATGAAGAAGATGATTCTGATGATGAGTCAAGCGAAGCAGGCGATGCTGCTGACAGCGAAACAACTGCTGAAGCATAGTCTTATTCAAATATTCAATCCAAAAGCATCTCATAACTGAGATGCTTTTTTTATTTTTACTCCTAAATCAATTGACGTCTGAATGAATATCAGGCCCACAATGATTGAGTCAAGTCCATGAAAAAATTTCTTATTGTCGGTTTGGGAAATATAGGCGTTTCATATGCTGAAACGCGCCACAATATTGGATTCAAAATATTAGATCATTTTGCCGCCAAAAATGAGCTCACCTGGGAGACTGTTAAATTAGGAGATCGAGCCGAATACAAAAACAAAGGCCGTACGTTTGTTTTGATCAAGCCGAGCACTTTCATGAATTTGAGCGGAAAATCTGTGGCCTATCATCTGATGAAAGAAGGGTTAGATGCTGCCCAACTCTTGGTCATCACCGACGACCTTCACCTGCCTTTTGGCACCATTCGCATCAAGGGTAAGGGCAGTGACGGCGGGCATAACGGCCTAAAGAGCATACAAGAAACCCTACAAACCACCCAGTACAATCGTTTGCGATTTGGCATTAGCAATGACTTTGGCATAGGGCGTCAGGTAGATTATGTTTTGGGTCAATGGTCCGAGCAAGAACAACAAGCGCTTAAGCTCCGCCTAGAAAAAACTGCCTTGGCAATTCCTTCATTTGGTCTGGCCGGTATGTCCATAACCATGAACACATATAATGGGGTCTGAACTTAAAGTACATCAAGGGGCACAGAGTTTTAGTCCTGAATCGGGTACGGTCATCACCATCGGCACCTTCGATGGAGTTCATTTGGGGCATAGGGCAATACTGTCACGGGTGGTAGAAAGCGCTCAAGCAATGGGTCTATCTTCTGTTTTATTGACCTTTTTCCCACATCCAAGGATGGTGGTTCAGCAACAAACAGACCTTAAACTCCTCAACACCTTAAAGGAAAAACAAGAGCATTTGGCACGCATTGGTCTAGACCATGTGGTGGTCCAGCCATTTACTACTGCGTTTTCCAGACTTACAGCAGTGGAATATGTCCGTGATATTCTCGTGCACCAACTTGGCGCCAAAAAAATAATCATTGGATATGACCATAGATTTGGCAGAAATAGAACGGCGCACATCGAAGACCTTATTGAATTTGGCAAGCTTTATGGCTTTTCTGTAGAAGAAATATCAGCACAAGAATTAGACACCGTGGCGATCAGTTCAACCAAGATAAGGAAAGCCTTGGGCTCGGGAGACATCAGGATGGCCAATAATTATCTGGATTATACCTACAGGCTTAATGGTCAAGTGGCCAAAGGCAAATCGATTGGTCGTTCTATCGGGTACCCAACAGCCAACTTAATGGTAGACCAATCTTATAAATTGATCCCAAAGGAGGGTGTTTACCTCACGTTTGCACATGTGGCAGGACAAAAGTGTTATGGCTTGACCAATATTGGCACCAATCCTACAGTCGGCGGAGACTTACAAACCATAGAAACCTTCTTTTTGGACATCGAAGCGGACTTATATGACCATTCTTTACAGCTCTTTTTCCTGGAAAGGATCAGAGATCAAAAACATTTTTCTAGCCTTGATGACTTAAGGGCAGCCATTGATAATGATGTGCTCGAGGCCAGGCGCATGCTGATGAGCTATGACTAGTTTGTGGTTCAAAAAAATCGACAACACCCCTCTTGTGCTTTGGCGCATTATTTTTGGGTTTTTGATTGCCGCAGAGACTTTTGGCGCCCTCATTACTGGTTGGGTGCGTGATACGTTGGTCAGCCCCACATTCACCTTTAATTTTATAGGATTTGAGTTCTTGCAGCCACTGCCAGGGTGGGGCATGTATTTTTATTTTTTTGCGATGGGCTGTCTTGGTGTTATGGTTTTGCTGGGCTATCAGTACCGCAGAGCCATGCTCGGGTTTGCCCTGATGTGGTCCTGTGTCTACCTGATGCAGAAAACCGCCTACAACAACCACTATTATCTGTTGATGCTTGTCAGTTGGATGATGGTTTTTCTGCCGGCACACAAAACACTTTCACTTGACGCCTCTGCGCAAAACAAGCATGAGTATACAATGCCACAATGGGTCAAAATAGTCTTTATTGGTCAAATTTGGATTGTTTTCACTTATGCTGCCTTGGCCAAAATATATCCTGCATGGCTCGATGGCACCGTCGCCGGTATCTTTATGAGGTCTAAAATAAATTACCCCATTATTGGCCATTGGCTTCAAGCACCTTGGCTGCAAACAGGCATCACCTATGGAGGCATCTTGTTTGATGCGCTAATCATCCCAATGCTTCTTTGGCGGCGCACCCGTGCACTGGCATTTGTGTTGTCCTTGGTTTTTCACTTGTTCAATTCGGTTGTATTCCAAATTGGCATTTTTCCGTATATGAGCATTGCTTTTGGGCTCTTTTTCTTTCCATCGTCTATTTTGAGCAAACGGTTCAGGTACCAGCGCCCCGCTTATCAAGTCCCCAAACAACAACCTTCAAAGGGTTGGATTCCTTGGGTCATTGTCACTTATTTGGCCGTGCAAATTTTGCTGCCTTTAAGACACCATTTTATTCCAGACAATGTCTTGTGGACCGAAGAAGGCCATCGATTGAGTTGGCGCATGATGTTGCGCTCTAGGAGTGGTCAGATTACCTATTGGACCATAGACCAAAATACTGGTCAAAAAACCATCTATCCCATAAAGCCCCTTTTGTCAGACAAACAACTCAAAATGCTCCCTGCTCATCCAGACTTCATTTGGCAAATGGCCCAAAGAATAAAGGCGTTGGAAGCCGATAATGGGCGAGTGGTTTCTGTCTTTGCTTCTGGAAAAGTCAAAGTCAATGGCAGCGAATACCATCCCTTTATTGACCAGAATATTGACTTAGCGAATACCCCTTGGCGCACATGGGGTCATCAAACCTGGATTTTACCCGGCCCATTTTGAGCCAAAAAAATATCAGAAATGGACTGACTTGACAATACATAAGGATTGAAATTTCGCTAACTTTGACCCTTTCAACACCATTGGCATGTTACAAGTACAACTCATCAGAGAACATAAAGAATTTTATCTAGAGGCCCTTACAAAAAGAGGCGTTGATGCTGCCGAAATTTTCGATCGTGTTTTAGCACTGGACGAAAAACGCCGCGCGACTCAGACTGCACTAGACGAAACGTTGGCTCAATCCAATTCTTTTTCAAAAGAAATTGGTCTGCTTTTTAAAAATGGTGAGCCTAAAAAGGCAGCGCTTCTCAAAGAAAAAACCACCCAACTCAAGGAGCGCTCTAAAGCGTTACAAGAAGAAATGAATGAGTTGGCACTCGTCTTGCAGCAAGAGTTATGGACCTTGCCCAACATCCCCCACAGTTCTGTACCCGCAGGACAAGACGAACAAGCCAATGAGGTGATCTTTTCCGAAGGCGCCATTCCGAAGCTTCACCAAGAGGCGGTCCCACATTGGGAGCTGGCCAAGACCTACGATTTGATTGATTTCGAACTGGGGGTCAAAATCTCTGGAGCAGGGTTTCCTGTTTACAAAGGGGCGGGAGCACGTTTACAAAGGGCGTTGATCACTTACTTTTTAGATAAAAACACCGCTGCAGGCTATACAGAATATCAGGTACCGCATCTGGTCAATGAGGCCTCTGGCTACGGCACAGGCCAGCTTCCTGACAAAGAAGGGCAGATGTATTTGGTAGGAGAGGACCAATTATATTTGATACCGACGGCAGAAGTCCCGGTGACCAATATTTTTCGAGACACCCTCCTCAATAGCAAAGAGCTTCCTGTCCAATGCACCAGTTACACCCCTTGTTTCCGTCGTGAAGCGGGAAGCTATGGCGCACACGTTCGAGGACTTAATCGTCTGCATCAATTTGACAAGGTCGAAATCGTAAGAATAGAGCATCCAGACAATAGTTACGATGCTTTAGAGCAAATGGTAGAACATGTCAAAGAAATTTTACAGGAACTCAAATTACCGTACCGCATCCTCCGCTTGTGTGGGGGAGACCTAGGATTTACTTCTGCCCTAACCTATGATTTCGAAGTCTTTTCTACAGCTCAAGACCGATGGTTAGAAATTTCGTCTGTATCAAACTTCGAAACTTTTCAGGCCAATAGGTTAAAGCTCAGATTTAAAGATGCCGATGGAAAAAACAAGTTGGCCCATACGCTCAATGGAAGTGCACTGGCCTTGCCTAGAGTTCTGGCCAGTATATTGGAAAATTACCAAACACCTGATGGGATTAAAATTCCGGAGGTCCTGGTGCCCTATTGCGGTTTTGACTTTATTCCATTGCCTAAAGCCTAAATCATTTGCCTCTAAACAGCGGCTGTTGTTGTGGGACAAATAGTATCTTTAACCCATGAGGCTGAAGCTATTTTTGTTGTTTTTTTTGTGTCACGCTCTGCTCGTCGCGCAAATCAGCGACCTGGCACAAAATTATTTTGACCAAGGGGCTTACCATAAAGCACTTCCTCTGTATCAAAAACTTGTCGCCCAAAGCCCCCTTCAGCCCGACTACATTGTAGGTCTGGCCAAAACCTACCAACAGCTCGAGGACTATGCCTCTGCCCAGTCTCTCTTGGAGGAGAAATTAAGTGGGAAACGTATTTACCCCTTGTACTACATTGAATTAGGCTATAATTTTTCATTGCAAAAACAAGACGAACAAGCCCAAGTGTATTATCAAAAGGCCATAGATTTTGCCCTTGAAGAACCGAACTACAGCCTTTCTTTAGGGCGGCGATTTACCGACTATGTTTTGCTGCCTCAGGCACAGGCCCTTTATGAAAAAGTGATGCGTGCGTATCCTGACAAAAACTTTATTTTACCATTGGCACGTGTATATGGCGAATTGGGACTTTTGGATTTAATGTTCGATGCTTACATCCAGCTCATGGAGTCAAATGCCAGCTACATCCCTACCATCAAAAGATACTTTGCGAGTTATGTCACAGAGGACCCTAAATCTCTTGGAAATCTATCCTTGAAAAAGGCCCTCCTGCAAAAGCTGAGAGGGACACCTAATGTCCTTTATAACGAACTATTGAGTTGGCTTTTTGCCCAACAACAAGATTATCAAAAGGCCTTTATTCAAGAAAAGGCTATTTTTTCTCGTGCCCCAGGTTCGGTCCAAGGGTTTTTTAATTTGGCTTTGGCAGCCCTTGACCAAAATCGATTGGATGTGGCTTATGAGATCTTTGAGCACGTCCTTGAAGTCGCTCCAAAAACCGATGATCGGCTAGAGGCCACACGACAAATACTTTTGATTGAGCAGCGCAGAGAAAGCAAAGACCTTCAAGCCATAGAGGAGCATTACAGAACAAGCATTGAGGCCTTCGGCATTGCCGCGCAGAGCACAGACATTCGGATCGATTACGCGAGATTCTTGGCCTTTGATCGCCAAGCACCACAAAAGGCCAGAAAAGACTTATTGAATTATTTAGAGGTGATGACCAATCCTTACGCCATCGGACGAGTTCGTTTGGTATTGGGTGATATTTTGGTTTATGAAGAACGCTTTAATGAGGCCCTTATCACTTATGCCCAAGTGCAAAGTGCCCTAAAAAATGATGTGCTGGCACAAGAAGCCCGCTTTAGAGGAGCACAAACAAGTTATTTTAAAGGAGATTTTGACTGGGCGCAAACCCAATTGAAAGTCCTCAAATCCGCGAGCACGCAAAAAATGGCTAATGATGCTTTAGCCTTGAATCTCCTGATTTCGGACAATACTGTAGAGGATTCAACCCAAACCGGCCTAAAAGCATTTGCCCATGCAGACCTGCTGCAGCACCAAAAAAGAACAAGTACGGCCATTGTGGCTTTTAAAGACTTATTAGCCATACAACAAGACACCCGATTAGAAGACGACATTTTATTCAAACTTGCCGCATTGTATCAAGAAATGGGACAAAACAATTTGGCCCAATCAAGTTTAGAAACCCTTCTTGATCGAGATCCTGATAGCGTTCTGGCAGATGACGCACATTTTGCATTAGCCAAACTCCTTGAAGGGCCGCTAAGTTTGGTGCAAGAGGCTATGAGTCATTACGAAAATATTATCTTTAACCATACAAACAGCATTTACTTTGTCGAGGCACAACAGCGTTATCGCGCCCTTCGAGGTGATGCCCCAAATTAAGTCATGTACATTTACAACGTCACCATCACACTAGAACCAGAAATCGAAGCCCAATGGCTCAATTGGATGCAACAAGAGCACATCCCTGCGATGTTGGCCACTAAGAAATTTAGCGGGGCGCTGATGACAAGGGTCATAACAGATCAAGATTTGGGAGGGCCAACTTATTCCGTTCAATACCGGACACAAAGCAAAGCTATTCTGGAACAATATTATCAAGAAGACGCCCCAAAGCTGCGCGCTGCCAGTGCCGCATTTGCAGGCAAGTTTGTGGCTTTTCGCACAGAGTTAGACATCATCACTGAGTGCTCATGAGCGTAAAAGCCAAAAAACATCTCGGACAGCACTTCCTTACCGATGCCTCCATCGCGCAAGACATTGCCCATACGCTGAGTGGCAATGGATATGATCAGGTTTTAGAAATCGGCCCAGGAATGGGTGTGCTCACGCAATTCCTGCTGCACAAGCCCTATACTTTATGCGCAATGGATATCGATCAAGAATCTGTAGATTACCTCATTGAGCATTACGACAACCCACAGCTCAGTGTCGTCGCTGCTGATTTCTTAAAAATTGATTTGAAGGATTTTTTCGGCGACAATCCCTTTGCGATTATTGGCAATTTCCCCTACAACATCTCAACACAAATTGTCTTTAAGACTCTAGAATGGCGTGAGCAAATACCTGAGTTTTCGGGCATGTTCCAAAAAGAAGTCGCGCAAAGAATTTGTGCGGACCATGGGAATAAAACTTATGGAATTCTATCGGTTTTGACCCAAGCATTTTACCACGCCGAATACTTATTTACGGTACCGCCTAGTGTTTTTTCTCCTCCGCCTCAAGTCGAAAGTGGTGTATTGCGCTTGCGGCGCAGAGAAAAATACCACCTTCCTTGCGACGAAAAGTTCTTTTTTCGGGTAGTCAAAACTGCCTTTCAGCAGCGGCGTAAAACACTGCGTAACAGTTTAAAAATCTTCGATTTATCAGAAAAACTCAAAGAAGATACTATCTTTGCGATGCGTCCAGAACAATTGTCCGTCCTGGAATTCATTACGCTCACCCAAAAACTGGAAAGCGATGGCCTTTGAACTCAGTACTGAATTTCTAGAAGCTCTTGAGCAACTTATTGCCCAAAAAAAACGCAAAGCCATTCGCGAGCGCTTCGAAGGGTTTCACTTTGCTGATGTCGCTGAAATTTTAGAGGCCCTTGATAGCGATCAGGCAACTTACCTGATCAAATCTCTTCAAAGTGACCTGACTTCAGAGGCCCTTATGGAGGTCGATGAAGACGTGCGCGAGAAAATATTGAGCCGTCTTTCTCCCAATGAAATTGCCAAAGAATTAGACGAACTCGACACCGATGATGCCGCGGATGTTGTGCTTGAATTAGATGCTGACATCCAGCGTAAGGTTATTGATCGCCTTGAGGACGAAGACCACGCTGCAGACATCATCGACCTGATCAAATATGACGAAGATACGGCGGGGGGGCTCATGGCTAAAGAACTCGTTCAAGTCAAAGAAACATGGACCACTGCAGGCTGCATCAGAGAAATGAGGCGACAGGCCAAAAATGTGACCAGAGTACACTCTATATATGTGGTGGACAAAGAGGGGCGACTCAAAGGCCGACTGTCTTTGAAAGATTTATTAACGGCGCCAGAAAAAGCCCGCATTGCAGATATATATATTCCAAAAGTAGATTCAGTTCATGTCAAAACTGAAGGGGAAGAAGTGGCCAGAATCATGCAGAAATATGACTTAGAGGCCATCCCTGTCGTAGATGACAACAGAGTCCTTTTGGGTCGAGTCACTATTGATGATATTGTTGATTTCATCCGAGAAGAGGCCGAAAAAGATTACCAGATGGCCGCGGGTATCTCTGGTGATGTCGAGGCTGATGATGGCGTTGGCAAACTCACCAAAGCCAGATTGCCTTGGCTACTGATTGGCATGTTTGGGGGTATTGGCGCTGCAAGCATCATTTCAGGATTTGGCACAATTCTCAGGGACTTTCCAAACTTATTTCTCTTTGTTCCTTTAATTCAAGCCACCGCAGGTAATGTAGGGGTTCAATCAAGTGCTATTGTTGTCCAAGGATTGGCCAACGATTCTCTCAAAGGCAATATGATTTCAAGGTTATTAAAAGAAACACTTCTCGCGCTGATTAACGGGCTGAGTATCGCCTTATTAGTTCTGGTGTTGAGTTATTTCTTTTTCGGCACCAGCCACCTAGAGTCACTCAGTATTGGACTTGCCGTGATTGTCGTGATTCTTATTGCGGCTTTAGTCGGCACATTTGTGCCTATTTTATTAGACAAAAATGGCGTCGACCCTGCCGTAGCTACTGGTCCTTTCATCACCACAAGTAATGATGTTTTTGGCATTCTTATTTATTTTTTAATTGCCAAGGCGATCCTTGGGTTCTGACCAAGCTAAATTCTATGGGCATTAATTCGCTTAAGATCCTCCACATTGACGCCAACCATCCTTGTTTGATAGAAGGCCTAGAAATGGCCGGTTATGACAATCAGGTCGGCTACAATCTCTCCAGAATTGAAACCCTCGATATCATAGATCAATTTGATGGTTTGGTGATCCGAAGTCGCCTCTCCATCGATCGAGAATTCATCGATCGCGCCACAAAGCTCAGGTTTATCGCCCGTGTTGGTGCGGGTTTAGACGCCATTGATGTGGCCTACGCCCAAAGAAAAAATATCACCCTAATTTCAGCCCCAGAGGGCAACAGCAATGCAGTAGGCGAACATGCCATGGGTTTTCTTTTGAGTCTCATGAACCGTCTCACCAGAGCCGATCGTCAGGTCAAATCAGGCCATTGGCAGCGTGAGTTAAATCGGGGAGATGAGCTCAAAAATAAAACTGTTGGCATCATTGGATATGGCCATATGGGGCAATCGTTTGCCAAAAAACTCAGTGGTTTTGATTGCCGGGTGCTGTGTCATGATCTTCTTCCAGATAAAGGAGATCAATATGCTGCGCAAGTACCTTTGGATGTGCTATTTGCCGAAGCACAAGTCTTGAGCCTTCACACGCCCCTGACACCGCAAACCAAAAACATGGTCAACAAGGCCTTTATTGATCGATTTGCGCACCCATTTTACTTGATCAATACCGCAAGAGGCCAAAGTGTTGTGACGCAAGATCTGGTAGAAGGGCTCTCTTCTGGAAAAATCCTGGGTGCCGGTTTAGATGTCATAGAGTTCGAGAAAACTTCATTCGAAGCCCTTTTTACAGAAGATCCCCCCGCTGCTCTCCAAGCCCTCATCGCTATGGATCAAGTGATCATGTCTCCACATATTGCCGGATGGACACACCAAAGTAAAGAGCGGTTAGGGCAAATTACCGTTGACAAGATCAAAGATCATTTTCCATTATGAAAACACTGGCACGAACCTTCGGACTTTATCAGTTCTTGACGGCTGTCATCCTATTTGCCTTGAGCCTAATAGGAACACACCAAGGAGACTACTCCTCATCTGAGATACTGGGCTATACGGCCATTTTGCTCTCGCTTTGGGGAATATTTCCAGGACTCAAAAATTACCGATCGGCGCACAACCAAACGTTAGGATTTGCCCAGGGCCTCGGCATAGGTCTGTTTCTCACTTCTTTTAGTGCGTTGGGTATTTCTTTGGTTGACTACCTCTATACCAGTGTGGTCAATCCAGACTTTTTCAGCGAATTTTTGACCAGAAGCTTAGCCGAAATGAAGGCCACTATGACTGCCGAAGAGTTTCGGATACAAAGCCTAGAATTCAAATCTCAAATGGAGGTCTTCTCATCGTCAGGAGCCATGGCGGGATTCATGTTCGTGACGGTCTCTTTGATGGGACTAGTAGTGAGTTTAGTCGCCACCTTAATTTATAAAAAATAATAGCTATGAGCGATGTTGGTACGACAGTAGAAGGATATATCAAGCAAGTGCCTGAGGACCGCAGAGCAGCGTTTGAGCAGTTGCGGCAAGCCATATTAAATCACTTGCCAAAGGGATTTGTCGAAACCATCAGTTATGGTATGATTGGTTATGTTGTCCCACATACCACTTATCCTGCAGGCTACCATTGTTCCCCAAAATTACCGCTGCCCTTCATTAATTTAGCCAATCAGAAAAATTTTATCGCACTTTATCATATGGGTATTTATGCCGACCCAGAGTTGTTAGATTGGTTTGTGACGGCCTACCCTAGCCATTCTAAAACTAAACTCGATATGGGGAAAAGTTGTCTCCGCTTCAAAAAAATGGACCAAATTCCATTTGACCTTATCGGTCAGCTGTGCCAGAAAATGTCTCCTCAGGATTGGATCGCCAGATACGAGGCCAATTATAAACGCTAGTCACCGTTTGGGTCTGGTTTTGACTCATCATTCTGTTCGAGGTATTTTCGTTCGAGCTCTGCCTGAAATTCTTCCATAACGGGCTTTACTGTACTTTCTGGTAAGTCTGCAATACGGATATACATCAGGCCATCTATGGCATTATTGAACAAGGGGTCCACATTAAAGGCCACAACCTTTGCATTTTGTTTGATGTATTTCTTGATCAATACCGGCAAGCGCAGGCTTCCTGGTTCCACCTCATCAATAATTTTGTCAAATTTGTTCAGGTCTGCTTCGGTCTCATCAAAAATAAAGTCCTTGTCCGCATCCTTGAGTTTTACCTTATACTCCTTCTTTGGTTTCACATATTGGGCGAGATAAGGGTCATAATAGTTTGACTTCATGAATTCAATCATCAACCCCTTACTAAATTCCGAAAACTTATTCGAAATACTCACTCCACCAATAAGGTATTTGTGGTCCGGAAAACGCAGTGTAGTGTGCACGATACCTTTCCAAAGCAAAAACAATGGCATAGGCCTTTGCTGGTAGCTTTTGACAACAAAAGCTCTTCCCATTTCAATAGACTGGCTCATGAAATCATGCAATTCCGTTTCAAATCGAAATAGCTTTTGCAAATAAAAACCATCAATCCCGAAGGATTTATAAATGTCTTGCCCTAGCCCCATGCGGTAGGCTCCAGCAATCTTTTGTTGTTCAAGATCCCACAAGAAAAGATGATGGTAGTGGAGGTCGAATTGATCCAAATCGGTCGCATTGTTAGTGCCTTCTCCCACCTCACGAAAAGTGATTTCACGCAATCTGCCAATTTCCTGCAAAACATTTGGTATGACATTGGCAGGAGCCAAAAAGACTTCATAATTTTTGCTCTCCAATAACCGGCAATCGCTCTGACGCAAGGCCTCTATTTCTTTCACAATGGCCTCGACAGGTGCTGCACCAGCAATTTTCTTGGGGCTCTTGGGCAGTTTGATCGTCTTGGGAAGTGAGTCGATGAGCTTTTTTTTGGCAAAAGGATTGGCCAGCACATAGGTCTTTTTGCGCAAAAATTCGGTGAGCAAATCGATAGTTTGATGCTCATTTTGGTCCTTTACAGGAATCGCGTTGCCAATACGGACCTTGATGACGCGTTGCTTTTGTGTCAATAATTCAGAAGGTAATTTTGCCGTACGCAAAGTATCACTGAGCTTTGCCAAACGATAAAAGAGCAAACTGTTTTCAGCATGAAAATAAATTGGGACAATGGGCACTTGAGCTTTTTTGATCAATTTCATGGCAGCAACCTCCCAAGGCTTGTCCACCAACAAGGCGTTGTCTCGATAAGTCGACACCTCTCCTGCAGGGAATATTCCCAGGCCATGCCCCTGATTTAAATGATTCAAAGCGCTCTTGAATCCGGCGATACTGTTGTGTGCCCCTTTGCGCCCTTCAAAAGGATTGACCGGCATCACATAAGGCTTTAATGGCAAAATCCTATGCAAGAGAAAGTTGGCAATGATCTTGAATTCAGGCCTTTGTTCTAACAGTAATTTAAGCAACAAAATACCATCGATACCGCCCAAAGGATGATTGGATATAGTGATGAAGGGGCCGCTTTTTGGAATTCTCTTGAGGTCCTCTGGTGGGATTTCAAACTTAATATCAAATTCCAGCAGCAGCGCATCGATGAATGCCAGGTCGCTCAAGTGCTTGTTGCGGTCGTATATTTTGTTGAGCACAGAAATCTTAAGAACCTTCATCAACAACCAGCCAACAGAGGTGCCCAGCACACCAAGGTGGTCCAAACGGATTGCCTTGGCAATTTCCTTTGCGCTGACTAAGCCTGTTGGAGATTTGATTTTGGTCGCCATAGGTCACAAATATACAACATGTCTCACTAGCTACTTCTGGGCCTTAAGGACCAATTGTAAGGTCTGGTTACTCTCCTGTCGCAGCAATACAGTTTTGCCTTTGGTCAGCTCTAGAGCTCCTTGGGTGGTCCCATAACGCAGGGTATATAAGGTCACTTTGGGATGGTACTCTACCCGAAAGTGTTGGCGCAATTGCCCCAGTAATTCATCAATTCGATGGTACTTATCTTGAATGCACACCGAAAAGCTTATTGCAGAGTTTTGGATCAATTCGACCTTCATTTGAGACCGATGAAGGGTTTTGAAAACCTCGCCGATGTGGTCTTCCATCATAAAATTAAAATCGAGCGCCGAAAGTTCAAGCAAGACCAATTGATCCTTTAAAATATAACACGGTATTTCAGGGCTTAAGTCTGGTCCCTTGCCCACACGCGTTCCCTCTCCGAGTGGATTGTTAAATGGTTTTACAAACAATGGGATCTCTTTGCGCTGCAGTGGTTGAAGTGTTTTGGGATGAATCACAGAAGCGCCGTAAAAGGCCAGTTCAATTGCTTCTCGATAAGAAATTTGATTCAGAAGTTTTGTTTGTTTGAAGTGTCTTGGGTCAGCATTCAATACCCCCGGGACATCTTTCCAAATAGTGACTTCTTGGGCATTGAGACAAAACCCAAATATGGCTGCAGTATAATCACTCCCTTCTCGACCGAGTGTAGTCGTAAAGTTATGGCCCACTTCTGAACCAATAAAGCCTTGAGTCACCAAAAAACCCGATTGTGGCAATTGCTGACTAATAGCAGCCTGAGTGGCCTCCCAGTCTACTTGTGCCTCGCGAAAAGTGGCGTCAGTTTTGATGTATTGGCGGACATCGACCCATTGGGCTTGAGTCCCTTGGTCTTGGAGGTAATGCACCACTATAGTTGTGGAAAGCAATTCGCCATAGGAAACAATTTGATCATAGACAAAGGCATGCTGGCGTGAGGTATTGCCGTCTACAAAAGCACGCAACTGTCTGAATAATAGGGTGATCTCATTAAAAACGGGATGAGACGTTTGGCCAAAAAGCTCCTGAGCAATTGTCCAATGATTTTGGTACACTGATGTAATTCTGGCGTCAAGTTCTGGCGAAGAGTCCAGGTAAGCCGCAACAACATCCTCTAGGGCGTTTGTGGTTTTTCCCATGGCAGAAACCACAATGACCAAAGACTTTTGTTTGGTCAATTCCAGGACGGATTGGATATTGCGCACACCTGCCGCATCCTTGATGGAGGCGCCACCGAATTTATAAACATTCACGACTCTAGATATTTTTTAAGGTTTTTTTCACTCATGGATACGGTTTGCCACTGATCCGAAACATGCGCCCCTGTTTTTTCATAAAATGAAATCGCAGGAGTGTTCCAATTGAGGACTTCCCAATTGACTCTTTTAACGCATTGGCCTTGAGCAAATTCCATTACCCGGCGATAGAGCGCAGTGCCCACTCCCATGCCGCGATAAGCTTCTTGGACAATCAAATCCTCTAGGTGTACCACTGGTCCTTTCCATGTCGAAAACCGGAAATATACCAGGGCCATTCCGATTAATCCATCTGGGCCCTCAGCCACAAAGCAACTGAATTGAACTGGTGCATGAAAGCCGCCGATTTCTAATTGTGAGACATCAATCTCCACCGCATCTGGTTCCTTTTCATAGAGCGCCAAGGCACGAATGAGTGCCAATACTTCGGGCATATCAGTCTTGACGGCGTCACGGATTTGAAAAGTCATTATTGGAGTTTAGGATACAAATATCGTTTCTATTTGTCAAAAATCCCGATATTTGACTGAAATTCATAGCCTTTACAGATGTCCCAACAGAAGAACATGACCCTCGGTGAATTCATCATTGAAAACCAAAATGAATTTAAATATTCTTCAGGTGAACTCTCACGATTGATCAACTCTATTCGTCTTGCCGCAAAAGTCGTGAATCACGAAGTCAACAAGGCCGGTCTTGTCGACATACTCGGAGAAGCAGGCGAGACTAACATTCAGGGGGAGGATCAGCAAAAATTAGATGTTTACGCTAACGAGGCGTTCATCAAGACCCTGACCAATCGTGAAATTGTTTGCGGTATTGCCAGCGAAGAGGAAGACGATTTCATCACCATTAAAGGGCGCAATGGCAAAAATGACAACAAATATGTTGTTTTGATCGATCCCTTAGACGGGTCGAGCAATATAGACGTCAATGTTTCTGTCGGCACCATATTTTCGATTTTCAGACGGGTCACTCCAGAAGGTACGCCCGTAACACTTGAAGACTTTTTACAGCCTGGCCACAAACAAGTAGCCGCAGGCTATATCATCTATGGGACGTCCACAATGATTGTCTACAGCACCGGGCATGGCGTTAATGGATTCACGCTAAACCCTGCACTTGGGACCTATTACTTGTCCCATCCAAACATGGAATTTCCGGCAACCGGACATATTTATTCTGTCAATGAAGGGAACTATGTACACTTCCCTCAGGGCATAAAAGACTATATCAAATTCTGTCAGAAAGAGGAAGAGGATCGGCCATACACCTCTCGCTACATTGGATCCTTGGTTTCAGACGTACACCGCAATATGGTAAAGGGCGGTATTTATATCTATCCCAATACTGCCAAAGACCCCAGCGGAAAGTTAAGACTCTTGTACGAATGCAACCCTATGGCTTTTCTTATCGAACAAGCCGGTGGCAAAGCCAGTGATGGTTATCGACGCATTTTGGATATCGAACCCACTGAACTGCACCAGCGCACACCTTTTGTGGGAGGCAATAAGTATATGGTAGAACAGGCAGAGGCGTTCATGGCAAAATACCCAAGAGCCTGAGTTTCTTGCTTACTTTTTAAGCAGGAACTTATAGTCCTCTAAATCTAATCCACCGGTAAAAATCTCTATCGATCGGTCAATTAATTTATTTGCCGCCTCTTCACTATAGCCAAGTGCAATAGCGTAGCGATGGATCATCACTTTTTCGTGTGCCTCGATAGCGTGATCCGCAAGGATCACCTTAAAAAGATCCAACATACGCTCCATCCGCTCATCTGACGAACTCGGGGGATTAATCGGGTAGCCTTTTGGATTCGCCATTATGGCGTCATACTCCTGATCGGTGATGTCCAATTTACGGGCAAATCGTTGCAATAATGCCTGTTCTGCATCGTTAATGGCCCCATGACTTTCTGCTAAGGTGACCATTGATGCAAAGTGTCCTACATTACTGCTGTGCGCGCCGTGTTGGAATAAATCTGTAAATGACATAGTTTGAGTTTATGACACAAAGATAGAATTTGTCTGGACTATTTCTTTTCAATTTGGTCGAAAAAACTCAAGAGAAATTTTGCGTCAGATTTCGGATTACTATCTTTACCGCCACATGATTCCGAGTCGCATTTCCGACCTTTTTGTACAATCTTTGCCTTTGCAAAAATTGCAGGAATCTATTGCCGCAAATGAACGTGAAATCGAGTTGTCTGGACTCGTTGGCTCTGCCCTTAGCCTGGTATTGGCCAAAGTTGCCTCCGCACAGAATCGCCCTATGATGTGTGTGATGAACGACAAAGAGTCTGCGGCTTATCTGCTGAACGACTTAGAAAATATTTTAGGAGAGGAAGATGTTTTGTTCTACCCTGGAAGTTACCGAAGGCCCTATCAAATAGAAGAAACCGATAATGCTAATGTTTTACTGCGCAGTGAAGTACTCACAAGGTTGAGTTCCAGAAAAAAGCCTGCATTTGTGGTCACCTATCCCGAAGCACTTTTTGAAAAAGTGGTGACCAAGAAAACACTAGAACAGCACACCCTTAAGCTCAAGGTCGGTGACCAACTCGATGTAGATTTTGTCAATGAAGTATTATTTGACTACCAATTTACCCGAACTGATTTTGTTACAGAACCTGGTGAATTCTCGGTTCGTGGTGGGATCCTAGATGTTTTTTCATTCAGCAGCGACACCCCTTATCGAATAGAGTTTTTTGAAGATTCTGTAGAGAGCATCAGGAGTTTTGACGTCGCATCACAACGCTCGCTCACACTGCTCAAAAAAATCACCATCATCCCCAATGTATCGCAGAAAGCCACGGCAACAGAACGCCACAGTTTTCTAGCCTTTAGCGCCTCCAAAACTTTGGTCGTAGTACAGGATCGTGCACTTACCTTGGACGCCATAGATAAATTATTCCAAAAGGCCACATCCTACTACAGCGCATTAGAAGGGCCTCTCTCTTGGGGATCACCCAAAGAGCTGTTTTGTACCCGGACGGATTTTGCTCAAGAATTGACCGGGTTCCAAACCATTTTTTTAGCGCATCGCGCACCATCTGATCGGTCTATTGAATTCAGGACGCGACCTCAACCAGCCTTTCAAAAACAATTTCCTCTTTTGATTGAGCATCTTAATGCCAATCATGATGATGGGATTGAAACGGTTATTTGCTGCAGTAGTGCCGCACAAGCAAAGCGTTTTCACGACATTTTTGAAGATGCTCAGCAGGACATCAAGCAATATACCACGATCATTTTTCCGTTGCACAGAGGTTTTATTGATTTAGATCAGCGTGTCGCGTGTTATACCGACCACCAAATCTTTGAACGTTACCATAAATTCCATCTCAAAAATGGTTACGCCAAAAAACAAGCCATCACCCTAAAGGAATTGACCCAACTCCAGCAAGGTGATTATGTCACGCATATTGACCATGGTATTGGCACCTTTGGCGGCCTCAAGCAGATTGAGGTCAATGGACGGTCCCAAGAGGCCATCAAGCTCATTTATGGCGACCGTGATATTCTTTACCTGAGCATTCACGCCTTACACAAAATTGCCAAATTCAATGGCAAAGACGGCGTCGCTCCCAAATTGCATAAGTTAGGCAGTGCTGCCTGGAAAACGTTGAAGCAAAAAACCAAAGCGCGGGTCAAAGAGATCGCCTTTAATTTGATTGAGCTCTATGCCAAAAGACGGCTTCAAGAAGGTTTTGCCTACGGACCTGACTCCTATCTGCAGCACGAATTAGAGTCGTCTTTTATGTACGAAGACACCCCCGATCAAACCACCGCTACACAAGACATCAAAAACGATATGGAGAGTGATCGTGCCATGGACAGACTGGTGTGCGGTGATGTGGGTTTTGGCAAGACAGAGGTTGCCATTCGCGCTGCCTTCAAAGCTGTGGACAACGGCAAGCAAGTGGCCATTTTGGTGCCTACGACCATTCTGGCTTTTCAACACTTTAAGACTTTTACCGCACGTTTGGCCAATATGCCGGTCACCGTCGACTACCTCAATCGCTTCCGAACGGCTAAAGAGCGCAAACATGTTTTAGAATCACTCAAATCTGGGCAACTCGACATTGTCATTGGCACCCATCAACTGGTTAATCCGTCTGTCTCATTCAAGGATCTTGGACTGTTGATTGTAGACGAAGAACAAAAATTTGGTGTTGCCGTAAAAGACAAATTAAAAACCCTTAAGGCCTCTGTTGATACCCTGACCCTGACCGCTACACCCATCCCGCGCACTCTTCAGTTCAGCCTTATGGCGGCAAGGGATTTGTCTGTAATCAATACCGCCCCCCCTAACCGTTATCCTGTAGACACTCAAGTAGTGCGTTTCTCAGAGAGCATTATTCGGGATGCCGTGATGTATGAAATTTCAAGAGGAGGGCAGGTGTTCTTTGTCCATAACCGAATTGAAAACATCAGAGAAGTTGCCGGAATGATTCAGCGATTGGTTCCTGAAGCCAAAATTGGTGTTGGCCATGGGCAAATGGACGGCAAAAAACTTGAGACCCTCATGTTCTCATTCATGAATAACGAATTTGATGTTTTGGTATCGACCACCATCATCGAAAGTGGTTTGGATGTCCCCAATGCGAACACCATTTTGATCCATAATGCACACAATTTTGGCTTATCAGATTTACACCAAATGCGGGGGCGTGTCGGGCGCAGCAACAAGAAGGCTTTTTGCTATTTCATCACACCGCCCTACTCTTCAATGACGGATGAAGCCCGCAAACGGATGACGGCATTGGAACAGTTTAGTGATCTGGGGAGCGGCATCCATATTGCCATGAAAGATTTAGAAATTCGCGGCGCCGGAGATTTGTTAGGGGGCGAACAAAGTGGCTTCATCAACGAGATTGGATTTGATACCTATCAAAAAATTCTTGCAGAAGCCATAGACGAACTCAAAGAAAAAGAATTCAAAAGTTTGTACGCCGGCACCCAGCACGAAAAGAAAGATTTTATTAAGGAAACGGTCATTGATTCTGATTTTGAATTGCGGTTTCCAGACGACTACATCAACAGTGTTTCAGAACGACTGACTTTATATACCGACTTGGGCGGCCTAAAAACTGAAGCAGAGTTTGAAAGCTTTGAACAAGGCCTTGTCGATCGCTTTGGTGCCCTCCCAAAACAAGCCATAGATTTGATGCATTGCACGCGATTAAAAATACTCGCCACATCATTAGGTCTTGAGCGTGTGGTCCTAAAAAACAACCGTTTGGTGGGTTATTTCATCAGTGATCAAGAGAGCGCCTTTTACCAAAGCAACCTGTTTGGCAGCATCTTAGAATTCGTGCAAATTCAGCAAGGACCCTATAAGCTAAAACAAAAAGAGACCAGAAACGGATTGCGTCTTTTGCTCACTATTGAGGGCATTAAGAGTGTCCGTGAAGGTCTTGAGCAATTGCGTCAAGTCAATGCCCCAAAAAGTCAATAAATCTCAAAAAGGATAAAAAGCATCTTCCAAGTGCTCGAGAGTTGTCTCAGGTCCGTCTCTGAGTATGGCAATAATGTCAAAGCGCGCTTCAAGGTCCTGGTGCCCACCAGACCTTATATAGGCATGCGCCGCTTTGGTGAGCATTTTTATTTTTGCAGGTGTGACAAATGTTTGAGGCGGTCCAAAGTCTTTGCTGCTGCGCGTCTTCACTTCTACCACAACCAACACCTTGGGTGATTTTTGGACGATAAGATCAATTTCTGCCTTACCGACTCGGTAATTTCTTGCCACAATTCGATAGCCAAGGCCTTCGAGATATTGCGCCGCGAAGGACTCGCCCCATTGCCCCAGTTGATTATGATTGGCCATGTCCCCGAAAAGCTAAAGAAGTGCTTTGGGGGGTGACTTCAAGTGTGCACGGCACGCCCAAAGGCAGTGCCTGGTTATCCTGCAAATGACCTGCTGGCATACCGAAGGATACGGGAAAATCATGCGCCGCTACAGCAGACCAAATAAGATCAAAAGCCTCTGCACCAAAGGGAATTTTGTGGTCTTTCATGTCTGTAAATCCACCGATAATCAGCCCCGCAAGACCAGCAAACATCCCGTTTCGGCCCAAATTGACCAGCATACGGTCAATATGGTAGAGGTATTCGTCCAAGTCTTCAATAAATAGAATCTTACCTTCAGTATTGATTGTTGATGGGCTGCCCAAAAGGCTGTAAAGAATAGATAAATTGCCGCCGACCACCATCGCCTCAACGTTGCCTGATCGGGCATAGTCGCTTTGATTGGTGTAGGCTATTCCGTAGGGTTGACCCGTCAGCACCTCGCGGATCGAGGAAGCAGTAAGCGGGGATTTGGTCTCTAACTGCAAGGGCATTTGTGCGTGGATACTGGTCCAATTCATTTGGTGTAGATGGTTGTGCAGCACCGTAATGTCACTATAGCCGATGATCCATTTTGGATGCTGCTCAAAACGACTAAAATCCAATGCATCAATAATCCGAACCGTCCCATAACCGCCACGGGCGCACCAGATCGCCTTAATTTCAGGGTGATCTAAAGCCCATTGAAGATCCTGTGCGCGAAGGTGGTCAGGACCAGCGAATTGGTGATGGACAGCGCCAATACTCTGGCCGACCAAAACGTTGAACCCCCATTCTCGCAAATGGTCTACAGCACACTGAATGTCTTTGTGTGCGACACTCCTTGCTGTGGCCACTACTGCAACAGTGTCTCCAGCCGACAAATACGGTGGTTGTCTCATATCTCTATTGTTGATTCCAAATTAATACTTTTATGTGTACTTTTATGCCTTGTTTGATCATTAGTATAACCACATGGCTTTCACCTCAACCGACCCAAAACGCTACACCATTACCGCAGCACTTCCTTACACCAACGGACCTGTGCATATTGGTCATTTGGCAGGGGTGTATATTCCAGCCGACATCTATGCCCGGTTTCAAAGACTGCAAAACCGAGATGTGGTTTTTGTTTGTGGCAGCGATGAACACGGGGTGCCGATAACTATTTCTGCCAAAAAAGAAGGCGTCACACCTCAGGCCATTGTCGACAAATACCATACTATTATCAAACAGTCTTTTGAAGATTTTGGTATTTCATTTGACAATTATTCTCGAACTTCTGCTAAAATTCACCACGAAACAGCATCTGAGTTTTTCAAAACTCTGAATGCTAATGGCGATTTTATTGAAGAGGTGACTGCGCAATTATATGACCCCGAAGCACAACAATTTCTTGCCGACCGATTTGTGCTAGGGACTTGCCCTAAATGTGGCAATGAAGGCAGTTATGGCGATCAATGCGAGCGTTGTGGCACATCGCATAATGCCACGGACTTGATCAATCCCAAGAGCACCTTGTCTGGCAGCACACCAATAAAAAAAGAAACAAAGCATTGGTTTTTGCCCTTAGACCGTTATGAGGCTTGGCTCAAAACTTGGATCTTGGAGGAGCATCGCCAAGATTGGAAAACTAATGTTTATGGGCAATGCAAATCTTGGATCGATGACGGACTACGCCCAAGGGCCGTAACACGAGATTTGGATTGGGGAATCCCGGTTCCTGCGCCTGAAGCCCAAGGGAAAGTTCTATATGTTTGGTTTGACGCTCCTATCGGATACATCTCTGCTACCAAAGAATGGGGCGAGCAAAACGGCAAAGATTGGACCCCCTATTGGCAAGATTCTCAGACGAAATTAGTGCACTTTATTGGCAAAGACAATATCGTCTTTCATTGTATTATTTTTCCGAGCATGCTTAAGGCTCAGGGTGAGTTCATCCTGCCGGATAATGTGCCTGCCAATGAATTTTTGAATTTAGAAGGAGACAAAATCTCCACAAGTAGGAATTGGGCGGTTTGGTTGCACGAGTACCTTCAAGAATTTCCCGGACAACAGGATGTGCTGCGTTATGTCTTGACAGCAAATGCCCCGGAAACCAAAGACAATGATTTTACATGGTCGGATTTTCAAGCCCGAAATAATAATGAACTTGTTGCCGTGTTTGGCAACTTTGTGAACCGCGTCAGCGTCTTAACACAGAAATATTATAAAGGAATCATTCCTTCATTTGGCACTCTGACACCAGGAGATCAAAATACTTTGGCCGAATTAAGAGCCTATCCGCAGGTCATCGCAAGCTCCATAGAAAAATACCGCTTTAGAGAAGCCCAAACTGAGTTCATGAACGTCGCTCGATTAGGCAATAAGTATCTGGCCGATGCTGAACCTTGGAAATTGATCAAGACTGACCCTGAGCGGACCCAAACCATCATGTTCGTAGCTCTTCAAATTACTGCTGCACTCGCCGTACTGGCAGAACCTTTTATGCCACATACTTCCAACAAGCTTAAAACCTCTCTGAACTTCTCTGTTTTGGAGATGACTCCGACTTGGCCAGAAATGAATTCAGATCAATTTTGGCTGCCTTCGGGACACCAAATCACAGCAACGCCACTTTTATTTAGCCGAATTGAAGACGAGCAAATGGCTTTTCAACGTGAAAAATTAGAGGCCACCAAATCTAAAAACACACTCATTAGCACCCCTATCATGGCCCAAAAAGAAACCATTGTATATGAAGATTTTGCGAAAATGGATGTAAGAGTTGGCACCATAACCGCGGCTCATAAAATGCCAAAAGCAAATAAATTACTCGTGCTTAAAGTAGATACGGGCATTGATGTCCGGACCATTGTTTCCGGTATTGCAGAGCACTTCGCTCCAGAGGACATCATTGGCCAAAAAGTGAGTGTTTTGGTTAATTTGGCAGAACGAAATTTAAGAGGAGAAAACAGTCAAGGCATGATTCTCATGGCCCAAAATGACACAGGGGGTTTGACATTTGTCGCGCCAAAAGATCCAGAGTGGCCCAACGGCGCTGTCATCAGCTAAGCGCTAAACAGATTTTGTTGAAATAATGTTTACAGGGCAGGCTTTAGCGGCCTCGCTACAGGGGCCAAAAATCTGATCATCTGGAGATTTAATCGTAAAGAAGCCTTTTTTTTCATCTGAGTGCAGCAACACACTTTTGCCATCTTTTTTTGACATCTGAAATTGCTCAGGAGCCAACTCTACGCAGTAGTTGCATCCGATGCATTTTTGACGTTGAAGAGTAACCACGACCATAATGCTGTTTTAGTTTGCTGGCGCGACTTCCTGCTGCACGACCTTATATAACTTATCAGAGGGTCTGATTCTAAATGGCAGCGGTAAGGTAATGGAATCCCCTTTTGTCGCTTTTTGCGATTCTAGATCATTGACCAACATTTCCGTCAAGGCCAATTCTTGTGTCCCGGTCGTAGGCCCTTGAATCAATAGTGTGTCTCCGATTTTAATGTCGTAGGCCTCTATTTTAAATTCACCGATATTGGATTTAGGGAAAAAGTGCATTCCTTTGCCGACGTAGACTTTCTTTTGTGTCGCTTTTGACCCATTTGCCTCGCTCCACTCTCCCAGTTTCTGGCCCAAGTAATAACCCGACCAAAATCCGCGATTATAAACTTTTTCTAGCTCAGACATCCAGCCTCCAACCTTTTCTTTGTCAAAGGTTCCATTGGCGTGGGCATCTATAGCCTCGCGATAAGTTTGAATGACTTTAGCCACATATTCTGGTGCGCGACCGCGTCCTTCTATCTTGAGCACTTTAACGCCCGTATCAATTACTTGATCTAAAAAATCTAAAGTACAAAGGTCTTTTGGCGACATCATGTACTCATTGTCTAATTCAATTTCAAAACCACTTTCTTGATCAATGACCGTATATTTTTTGCGGCAATTCTGCTTACATGCTCCTCGATTTGCCGAAGAATTATGAGAATGAAGACTCAGGTAACATTTGCCAGAAACTGCCATACAGAGGGCGCCATGTCCGAAAATTTCGATTTCCACGAGCCGTCCTGAAGGGCCTTTGACTTGTTCCTTCTCAATTTGATCAACAATTTTTTTGACCTGACGCAAACTGAGTTCTCGACTCATGACCATAGTATCCGCAAACATGGCATAAAACTTTACAGTTTCAATGTTGGTGATGTTGATTTGAGTCGAAATATGTATTTCCATGCCAATCTGACGGGCATAAGAAATAACTGCTTGATCCATCGCAATTACTGCTGTGATCTCAGCGGACTTAGCCGCATCGAGTAGCGTTTTAATAATGGACAAGTCGTGGTCATAAATGATCGTATTGAGCGTCAAATAGGTGCGCACAGATTTTTTCTCACACCGCCGTACAATTTCAGGCAGATCATCTAATGTAAAGTTAATGCTCGCGCGTGCGCGCATGTTGAGTTGCTCAACACCAAAATAAACCGAATCGGCTCCATTGTCAATTGCGGCTTGCAGGGATTCAAAATTTCCCGCAGGCGCCATCAATTCTATTGTACCATTTTGAGTCATGACCGTGTCATTATTTTGTCGCAAAGGTAGTGATTGCATTATAATATCCTTTGTGATTGAAATGACATTTAATACCAGGGCTCTGGTCTTTGTCATCACTCAAATAATTGGGGCAGAAATACATCTGCCCCAATTGGCAAGTCACGACTTACCCAGCAACAGGACATGATTGCAAATCACCTCAGTGGCATAACGCTTGTTGCCCTGAGGATCTTCCCAAGAACGAGTCGTTAACTTCCCTTCAATGGCAACCTCTTTGCCTTTGCCCAAATAAGCCTCAATCAGCTCGGCTGTTTTGCCCCAGGCGACCACCTGATGCCAATGTGTGTTGGTCTGGCGTGTTCCTTTGTTATCCTTGTAACTCTCGTTTGTGGCCATAGAAAATTTGGCTAATTTTCGTCCTGACGCCAAGGTCAAAACTTCAGGATCACTTCCTAGGTTCCCGATCAACTGTACTTTGTTTCTTAGTGTACTACTCATAATTAAAAATTTAAATGGTGAAACAGTTAATGTTGCCTGCCATAGATTGGCTTGACGGATCAAATATGCAAACAAGCCCCTAAAGAATCCTTTAATAAACGTTTATAAACGTTTATTACGCATTTTGGTTAATCGCTGTTGCTGAAACACATCAAATGCCACAATTTTCTTAACTTGATTGCACGTAAAAAAACCCTCGAAACTTTCGATATTTTGAACTTGACCACATGAGCACGTACCACCTCAAGAATTCAGACGATTATCAAACGGCTTATCAAAACAGCATAAACGACCCTATTGACTTCTGGGCCAACATCGCTAAAAACAATTTTGACTGGCACAAACCTTGGGATACAGTTTTTGATTGGCATCAGGACACCGCAAAAATTCAATGGTTCAAGGGGGGGCGACTCAACATTACCGAGAATTTGCTGGATCGTCACCTGGCGCAAAGAGGCCAGAGCACTGCACTGATCTTTGAGCCCAACGATCCGAGTGAGCCCCATGAATGCATCACCTATCAAGCGCTTTATCTCCGGGTCAACAAAATGGCCAACGTGCTCAAAAGCCAGGGGGTCAAAAAAGGTGATCGCGTCTGTATCTACCTGCCAATGATTCCAGAGCTCGCCATTAGTGTATTGGCCTGCGCCAAAATTGGCGCAGTACATTCGGTTGTTTTTGGTGGTTTTTCTGCAACTGCATTGGCCACAAGAATTAATGACTGTGATTGTCGACTTGTGATCACAAGTGACGGAGGCTTTAGGGGGGCTAAAATTATTGATCTAAAGGACATTGTCGATGAAGCACTCGAAGCGTGTCCTGGAGTGGCCACTGTACTAGTGGTCGAACGCATCAAAACCAAAATCCGGATGAAAGAGGGCCGAGATCAATGGTTGGCACCACTATTTAATGCCGCATCCGACCAGTGTCAAGCAACAAGTATGGAGGCAGAAGACCCCTTATTTATTCTTTATACTTCTGGATCAACAGGAAAACCCAAAGGCATGGTGCACAGCTGTGGAGGCTATATGGTTTATACTGCCTACACCTTCAAAAATGTCTTCCAATACCAACCAGATGATGTTTATTGGTGTACCGCAGACATCGGCTGGATTACGGGTCATAGTTACATCATTTATGGTCCATTAGCCAATGGGGCAACAAGTTTGATGTTCGAGGGCGTCCCCTCTTATCCTGATTTTGGGCGGTTTTGGGCGATCATTCAAAAGCACAAAGTTCATCAATTTTACACCGCGCCGACCGCCATTAGAGCATTGGCAAAGGAATCCCTAGACTTTGTGCGGCCTTACGACCTGTCGTCACTCAAGGTTTTAGGCAGTGTTGGCGAACCCATAAACGAGGAAGCTTGGCAGTGGTACTCCGATCATATTGGTAAAGGAACGACCCCAGTGGTCGATACATGGTGGCAAACTGAAACTGGAGGCATCATGATTGCTCCGCTCCCTGGCATCACTAAGACCATTCCCACATATGCCACATTGCCCATGCCGGGTATAGAGCCCGTACTCTTAGACGAAAATGGCCATCTGTTAG
>Ga0209137_1000047_pt1 | contig 130447 bp, 118 predicted proteins | sample SaaInl5LU_22_DNA_FD_184642 | JGI IMG/M metagenome (GOLD analysis project Ga0209137, IMG submission 184642) | Marine microbial communities from expanding oxygen minimum zones in the Saanich Inlet - ESP_105LU_22_DNA (SPAdes) (version 2) | ecosystem: Environmental > Aquatic > Marine > Intertidal...
CATTTGTCTCCAACAATATCTAATGCCGTAGTTACAGGACAATTACATCTAAAAAACTTATCTCTAAACAACATAATCACAAAAAATGATTATTACTATTAAAATAGTAGTAATTTTAATTATATTTACTATCAAATTTAAAGTAATAATAAATTAGCATGAATAAAAAGGTATTATTAACCGGTATTTCGGGTTACATAGGAAATCACTGTGCTGTGGAACTATTGAAAAATGGATATTCAGTCCGCGGATCCGTTAGAAGTTTGTCAAAATCCCAAAAGGTTATTGACTCCATCAAAAATGAAATCGATCCTAAAGATAATTTAGAATTTTGTGAGCTAGACTTACTCAGTGATAATGGATGGAATGATGCCATGAAGGGATGCGAATTTGTAATGCATGTAGCTTCCCCTTTTATCAATATCGAGCCAAAAGACGAAGGTGAATTAATTAGACCTGCTGTTGATGGAACAATGAGAGCTTTAAGGGCTTCAAAAAACGCAGGTATTAAAAGAGTAGTTTTAACTTCATCAATGGTTTCAATGTTAGGAAATGCTGATAAATCAATCAAAGTAGATTCAGAATCTTGGACCAATATAAAAGCAAAAAATGTCTCTGCTTATGCAAAAAGCAAAACCCTAGCAGAAAAAGCTGCATGGGAGTATATAAATGCTCAATCCGATACTTCCAAAATGGAACTCGTTGTTATAAACCCAGGGCCTGTTTTTGGACCAAGTTTATCAGGAGACTTAACGGGGGCTTCTATGAGTATGTTTACACAAATGATTCTAGGAAAAATGCCTATGATTCCTCAAGCGTCAATTAATATGTCCGATGTAAGAGACATCGCTAAAATTCATGTGCTGGCTCTTGAAAATGAAAAAGCAAACGGAAATAGATTTATTGTAACCACTGAAGAACCTTATGCTTTTCAAGAAGTGGCTAAAACACTTAAATCGAATGGATATGAAAAAGTAAGCACTAAATTGGCTCCTAATTTTTTACTCAAATTCATGGGTTATATTAATCGGGAAGCAAAAAGCATGAGATCCTTTATTGGTAAAACTTATACTGGTGATATTTCTTTAACAAGGAAAATATTTGATTGGAATCCAATACCTTTTGAAAAGACTGTTTTAGATACCGCAAAATCAATTAAATCATATCTTAATAATTATTAATTTAATCCATTAACTCTTTCAATAAAAGACTTGGTTGTGCTGCATCTTTGAATACTAGGGGGAGCAACAAAAATGATAAAACCGTTATACTGTTATAGTGTAGCGGTTTTTGATTTATATCTTTCTATGAGTATAAGGCCTAATTCATTTTTATCCGTAACATGGACGATGTCTTTGTTATCGACAGGTTTCACATTGTGATGGCTCCACAAGGCTAACTCTATGATCAAAGGAGTTAACGAAAGTCCTTTTTCAGTTAGAAAATAGTGATTCGTTTTTTGATTGTCAGGTAATTTTTGTTTGACAATAAACCCCATCTTCTCGAGTGATTTCAGCCTATTAGACAAAATACTTGGCGCAATTGATTCATCACTTTCAGAGAACTCTTTAAATGTTTTTTTATATTCCAATAACATCAATTTTATGATAACAAGCGTCCATTTGTCTCCAACAATATCTAATGCCGTAGTTACAGGACAATTACATCTAAAAAACTTATCTCTAAACAACATAATCACAAAAAATGATTATTACTATTAAAATAGTAGTAATTTTAATTATATTTGCAATGTATTACACAATAAACTCAAAAACGAAAAAATAGTTAATTATTAACCATAAATCAATTAAAATGAACATTATTCTAAAAGTATCAATGGCTAACTATGACGAATGGAAAAAAACATTTGACAACCATACTGAGCGGGCAACAGTTTGCGATGAATCCAAAACTACCATAGGAAAAGTAAACGACACAAGTTGTATAGTTATGTTATATGATGTCGACATGCAGAGAATGCAAGAGCTTATGAATTCTGAATTTATGATCACAGTAACAAAGGAACAGCAGATTGTCAATGAAGAAATGCATTCTTTTACGCCTCTTCAACCCTAAGTTAATTATTAACCACAAACAAATTTAAAATGATTCCAATAAAACTTCTTATGCATATAAATTCTCCAAAAGAAAAAGTTTTTAAAGCTTTGACCAATTCAAATGAGCTTTCAAAATGGTATACCACAGTCGTAAAAGGAGAATTTAAATTAAATGAAATTATCAGCTTCGAATTTGTGAATTTTGCAGAATTTAAATTTAAAGTAATTGCTTTAACTCAAAATGAGTCTGTTCATCTTAAAGTTGTAGAATCTACATTTGATAATCTTCTGGGACATATAATGAAGTATGATTTAGATGAAAATAATGGAAAAACAAGAGTTCGTTTTACTCATGATGGATTTGAAGAAATGGATGATTTTTATGCTAATATGAACTATAGCTCCGCAAAATATCTTGAAAGTTTAAGACAGTATTGTCAAACTGGAAAAGGAGAAGCTTTTGGCTCATCTTCTTATAGAGCTTAATTGAAATAAATCATATAAATGACGTTGAAGCACTTTTCTAGAAAAGTGATAAGTAAAATAACTCACTTAATTCACTAAAAAGATTGAGCTGTGCTGCAACTTTGAATAACAGGAGGAGCAACAAAAATGATAAAACCGTTATACTGTTATAGTATAGCGGTTTTTTTATTAATATTCATTGTTTTTAAAATTATATGCTAATATATCTCCAGGTTGACAATCTAAAACAATACATAATTTTTCTAAAGTACTAAACCTGATTGCTTTTGCTTTCCCTGTTTTCAATATGGAAAGATTAGATAAAGTAAGTCCTACTTGTTCGGATAACTCATTCAATGAAATTTTGCGTTTTGCCATCATGACATCTAAATTCACTACTATAGCCATAATTAGATCGTTAATTCGTTATCACTTTTCAGTTTAACTGCTTTTTGAATTGATCTTTCGAAAATTAATGCAGTTGTGGCTACGGTAGTAAAAATCATGGTCGTTATCATACTTAATGCCAAAAATCCAGCTGGATCCTCATCTGAGTTATTAAAAAATCTGATATAGATGGCTCCAATAATTATAAGAAATCCCAGATAGTAAGAGCAATATTTAATTTTTTTTACGATCTGAACAGAGCTTACTGAAAATAAATTATCATTACTAATCTGTCTCAGTAATAGTAATCCCTGATATAATCCCTTAAAGTAAAAGATGGAAGACAAGTAGCCGTAAATTATAAAAGGATCAGCATAAATTTCATAGAGATTTAAATTAACCGCTCTACCTTCTAACATTGGAAAACGTATTAAAATAAAAAGTGAAAGAATCCCGATTATAAGAATCATAAATTGTAAAAAAATAATAGCAATTTTATTCATACTTAGGTTTTATTATATTTGACAAATATAAATATTTTATTGATAAACAATATATATTTATTGAATAAAATAAAAAATACATTTTAAAAAATTAAGTTGTGCTGCATCTTTGAATACTAGGGGGCAAAAGACTAACCGCTGCACTACACAATGCTTAACAGACAATCAAAACCCTTCACACAAGTGAAGGGTTTTTCTTTTGTCCCAAAAAATTGAATCTAACTTTCCAAGGATGAGTTTGAGAAATTTATTTCCCATCCTAGTGCTCATTGCAGGACTATATTAGGTTACAAACTGCACTTTAAGCTAGTTAGCAAAAGCCTACCTTTATGAGAAAAAATAAAAAAATAGAGTACAATTAACGCTTCCAAGTTCCTCCATATCTATAATGTGGATTCCCATTTTTCAATTCGGTTAAACATTTTTTACAAGCAAAAACCCAGTCTTCATGAACTGAGTATTTTATCCGATACAAGGTTGAATGGTCTTCTTTACATAAAAAACAAAGTTTTTGTCTCATCAGATTCTTCTATTTTTTTATACTACGAATCTTTATGACTCAAGCAGGAAGATATTAATTTTCTAGCCATTCCTTGAACTCCAAAGGTCACCTTTTCCTTTCAATTTCCAGAGAGGGAGACGGATTCAGCTTGGGGACCTTTTATCCAAAAATCAGACGGGATGAGCATTAATAAACTCACGAGAAACAATACCTTTCGTACTTCCTGTTTCTTTGACCAAAGGTTGATTAGGAATTAGAATAAGTGTAAAAAAATGAACAAGCACAAAACCACTGTAGTTTTAAAAACGGACATCCCCTAAAATAATTGCCAGATAAGAACTTATCCATTACATTTAACTAAACCAAAACTTCTTAAATGAAAAAGGGCTTTTTCCTATTTTATCTGGCTTCTCTTTTTTTACTCTCGTAAAACGGGAATGATAGAGCGAGTTCCAGTGATGGGTTTGAGGGAATTCTAGGGGCTTGTCCCTGAATTGGGAGATCGAGTTAATCATAGAGAATTTTTAACGGGCCTAAGCATAGTATACTCATGAAAAAGGTAGTTTTTAGTTTATTGATCTTTTCACTGTACGGTTGTTTTAGTCGCTCTTTATCAGAAGAAGAAGGTGATATGGGCTTGCTATCAGAGGAGCCTACTAACACAGATGAAGTGCAGACTCCTAGCGGTTTAATTTATTTTGAGGAAGGCACCTGTAAATGTCCGGAAGCCTCCGTTGGCTATTCAGAGGTCATCGATGCGGTTACCTATACGGTAGTGGACAACGCGTCCATACACGCTCAAATAGCCGCGGAAAATTATAGGCTATGCACCACTTTAGTAACCGAGATGAATTCCCTGTTTCAATCGAATAGTACGTTTAATGAAGACATCAATTTTTGGGATACTTCTAATGTAACCACCATGCGCGAACTGTTTCAAGGGGCAGGGGAATTCAATCAAGAGCTCGGAAACTGGGATACCTCTAAAGTAACCACCATGGAAGCCATGTTTCAACAAGCGACCTCATTTAATCAAGAAATTGGCGATTGGAATACTTCGAACGTAACTTCTATGCGAGCTATGTTTCAAGAAGCAACGGTATTTAATCGTAATCTCGGAAATTGGAATACTTCCAAGGTAACGGACATGGGATCCCTATTTGAAGAAGCCAGAGCGTTTAATCAAGCGATTGGGGATTGGCGTACGGATCAAGTAAAAGATATGAGTCGTTTATTTCGTAAAGCATGGGCATTCAATCAAGAACTCGAAAACTGGGATACCTCTAAAGTAACCACCATGGAAGCCATGTTTCAACAAGCGACCTCATTTAATCAAAAAATTGGAAATTGGAGTACTTCCAACGTCACTACCATGAGAGAGATGTTTCAAGAAGCAACAGCATTCAATCAGGAAATCGGCGAATGGAATACTTCGAGTGTTACCGATATGGAATCGATGTTTCAAAAAGCAACAGCATTCGATCAAAACCTAGGCAAATGGAATACCCTAAAAGTGACCACCATGGCGAAGATGTTTCGTGAAGCAACGGTATTCAACCAATCCATAGGGAATTGGAATACTTCAAAGGTGCTTTCCATGGAAGGAATGTTTCAAGAAGCTCTCGCGTTTAATCAAGATATTGGAACTTGGGATACCTCCGCTGTTTTGAATATGAATTCTATGTTTTACAGAACCCTCGTTTTTAATCAAGATATTGGGGGTTGGGATACTTCAAGTGTAACCAATATGAAGGCGATGTTTATTTATGCGGCTTCATTTAATCAAGATATTGGAAATTGGAATACTTCTAAGGTTACTACTATGGCTTCAATGTTTAATTATGCCTCAGCATTTAATCAAGATATCGGCAACTGGAATACCTCCAGATTGACCGATACGGAGGCCATGTTTAAATATGCAACTTTATTCAATCAAGATATCGGGCGTTGGGATACCTCACAGGTGACTTATATGTATTCTATGTTTGAACAAGCAAGGTCTTTTAACCAAAACCTAGGAGGTTGGAATACCTCCAATGTGGTCAATATGGGGGCCATGTTTCAAGAAGCCACAGCATTCAATCAAAATATTGGAAGTTGGGACACTTCTAAAGTAGTGAGTATGGTATCGATGTTCAATTCTGTAAGCTCCTTTAATCAAGATATCAGTAGCTGGGATACCTCTAGTGTGACCAACATGGGAGCCATGTTCAAAAATGCTACGTCCTTTAATCAAAATATTGGAGCTTGGAATACCTCCAGTGTGATCAATATGTATTCAATGTTTCAAGAAGCCGTAGCCTTCAATCAAAATCTTTCGGGCTGGTGTGTTCGCAATATTTCTGCTGAACCTTCAGAATTTTCGATTAATTCCCCCTTAACTGATGCCAATAAACCCCTTTGGGGAACCTGTCCTTAGGTACCTGGAGGAGGACTCGTTGAGGTCCAACCCCCATCGACCACTAGGGTCTGTCCAGTAATGTGTTGGGCTTCATCACTGAGAAGAAACAAAGCCGTATTGGCGATGTCTTCTGTAGTCGCACAGCGACCATTAGGTGTAATTTTTTTCCAATTTTCCGTATAATTTCCTTGTTCCAAATCCGCTGTTCTTTGTGTTACCGTAGCCCCAGGAGCAATCGCATTTACAGTAATTTGATGTTTGCCTAATTCTACCCCTAAGGTTTTTGCTAAAAAAGCCAAAGCCGCTTTTGACATTCCGTAGGCAGTTAAATCTGGATGAAAAGTAATTCCTGTAACGGATGACATCAAAAGAATCCGCCCTTTTTGTTGGTGTGCAATCATCTTATTTGCCGCTCTTTGCGCTAGAAAAAAAGAGCCTTTTAAATTGACGGTTAATAGCTCTTGAAAGGCTGCTTCTTGATACTCTAAAAATGAGCCAAAAGTCGTTATGCCTGCATTGGCGATAGCAAAATCAAGCCTCCCAAAACGCTCATAGGCAATCGAAATCAAGTGTTCTATGGTATCCAGTTTCCCTGCATCCCCACCAACAGGAACACAGACCCCACCAGAAACATTAATCGCTTCTGCTGCTTGGTCAGCAAGTGCCCAATCAATATCATTTAGAATAATGGATGCTCCTGCACTTGAAAGTTGTTTGGCTATTTCATAGCCAATCCCCTTCCCCGCTCCTGTAATCACTGCTACTTTAGTTTGAAAAGAATATTTAATCACAAAACCCTAATTTATTTTTTCAATTCACCATTTTAAAGTACAACAAATAGATTAAATCAAGCGATGCTTTATCGTTTACCTTGAGCTACTAATGAAATATTTGTTCTTCCCTTTAGCAATGAAGCATACCACTCCCGCAGTAAGGGATCAAGATTTGTTACTCTTTACTTTCCCCAGAAGCCCCTCATGGATAGTTTACATTGGGCAATGCTGAACCAGAAAACCTCACCAGAAGAACTTGCGCTTTATAAAAACAAGCTCCTTTAAGTTAACGAGAGAAGTAGCATTTTGAAAGAGTTTTAAGTACCAAATTTACCATAGAGCTTAAACTCAGTTTATTTAAGATTAGTAAGGAATACACTACCCGCACTGAAACTGTTTTAGTATAGCGGTTTTTGTCTTAAAAGGAATTCGATAATAGATCTAACACCATTAAAAGCACCAAATACCCTAATGAAAAAGCCACCTAATACAGATGGCTTTAAAAAACGTTTTTACTTATTCTTTTTTAATGTTCTAAAACGTGAGTATCTCTCACACTACTAAATGTTAAATCCAACAATTTCCATTGATTCAATTTCTTTTGAAAGATTTCAGTAACAGTAAATTCATTAGACACATCGTTCCCTCGAACATGAGCAACTAAAGTAATTCGACTCCATATAATTGCTGTATCGCCATGAACTTCAACATCAGTATCATGAATTTTAGCTTCTTTATACCAAATACTTCCTGACTCTATAATTTCTAATTCACGTGCTTTTTTCCAGGATCCACTCATGTGTACAAATTTTGATTCCTCATCGAAGAGTTCTGCAAGTTTGGCTACCTCTTTATTTGCCATCCATTCCCATTTAGTTTTTGATAAGTCCACAATTTCTTGTTTCTCATCTTGCGAAAAAGCAGTTTGAATCCCTGTAAAAAGAAGGACTAGTCCTAGAATAATTTTTTTCATTTCTTAAAATTTTTTGTCTAATGGTTTTAAAAAAGACCGTCTTTCAGTAGACAATTAAAATGCGAATTAGTTTAATTTAAAAAATCGACACCTAAACGAAGAGGTGATATAAAGGATGCTCTTGTATATTAGAAACCTTGTAGGTTTATTAATGTTCTCCCAATTGTCCAAAAAGAAATCAAATAAAGTTTCCGTTAATTGAGGGATTCGAATCCTAAAGATACTTTTAGTTAAATAAGGAGAATCACAAATCGACTATCCTCCTTTTTTAACAAAAATGGATTTTAAAGCCATGGCCCCGAAACCATCAATTTTACAATTGATGTTGTGATCCCCCTCAGTGAGTTGAATGTTTTTTACTTTGGTCCCAGCTTTTATTGGTTTCGGGGCGCCCTTAACGGGAAGATCTTTGACCACTATTACGGTATCTCCATCGGTTAATACATTTCCATTTGCATCTAAGATGTTCAGCTGAAGCACTTCCTTTTCTTCCTTTGAATTCCATAAATGATCACATTCTGGGCATGCATAGTGATCGTTATCTAAGGGATAACCATAAGGGGAATCACATTTTGGACAGGATTTCATTTGATCGGACATGGTAAATGATTTTTTAAATTAATCCTGTTTTAACCTTGAACTGAATCTATTCAATCCAGGCTAAAATAAGTTATTTTAGGTGACTGAGCGTACAGTAAAATCTATAAAAATATAATGCTAACTTTGAGAAAGTTAAAAAAACTAACCCTCATCAAAGGGATAAGCAACAGAACACAAGCACTAATTTTAAGGTAAAAGCAATCGATGAAACTATTTCTGACGACTCAAGGGATTTATCTCCTTAACAATTCTAAAAGCTACCTGTTAGCAAATACCGATTTTGATTCACTACTTAACAGGGAGGATTTAATGGCCTATCTTTTAGAATATTGTTCCAAGAATTCAGAAGCCGAAATTGAGGAAGAAGACCTATGCAAAATTGCATTAGCTCCCCTCCAAAGTCAAGAAGTATGGGCTGCTGGAGTCACTTATTACCGAAGTAAAAAAGCGCGAATGGAAGAGTCCAAAGAAAGTGGAGGAAGTACGTTTTACGATAAAATATACGATGCTGCCCGACCCGAACTTTTCTTTAAAAGTGCTGCAAGCAGAGTTCGAGGCACAAAACAATCCGTTCGGATAAGAAAGGACAGTACTTGGTCAGTGCCTGAACCCGAACTCACCCTTTTAATTTCTTCCTCAAAAAAAATTATAGGGTATACGATAGGAAACGATATGAGTGCTCGAGATATTGAAGGGGAAAACCCCCTCTATTTACCACAAGCGAAATCCTATACTGGATCTGCAGCTCTGGGTCCTTGTGTTTTGATTTTGGACCATCCTATAAATCCGCAAAACAAAATAGAAATTCAAGTCCATCGAAACAATCAGATCGTTTTTGAGGGACAAACCTTAATTTCTGAAATTAAACGTTCTTTTGATGAACTCGTCAACTATTTATTTCTAGAAATGGACTTCCCTCAAGGGTGCTATCTAATGACGGGAACAGGAATCGTTCCTGAAGACAGCTTTTCAATCCAAAAGCAAGATGCAATTCGCATCACCATAGAAGGCATCGGGACACTTGAAAATTGGGTGGAATAAATCGGTTATAAAGTCCCCACCCTTCTAGCTTTTCTAATTACAAATCACGAAATTTACTCCTTTATTTTGCCTCGTAGTTCAACGGATAGAACAAGAGTTTCCTAAACTTTAGATAGAGGTTCGATTCCTCTCGGGGCAACTATAGCAAGCTTTCACTAGCTGATTTCTAATGCCCTATTCAAATAGGTATTGTTCAATACGCCCTTGGGATCTAATTGCTCTTTAAGTGCTAAAAAGTCGTCGAACTTCGGATAACGGGCTTTCAGTTCATTTGCCGGAAGGGTATAAATTTTACCCCAATGCGGACGCCCTTCAAAGGGTTGTAATGCTGCTTGGAGTTCTGGCAATACTGCAAGAACACCAGGGGTGTCCGGTTTCCATGTAAAATGAATGGCTACACTCTCCCTCTGATAAGCGGTACTCATCCAAAAATCATCTGCTGCTATACAACGAATTTCAGTGACATAAAGAAGCGGAGATACTTTTTCATGAAGTGCCTCTATGGCCATAATCGCCTCAAACGCATTTTCACGAGCTACAAAAAATTCCGACTGTAGCTCGTCTCCATTGCTTGGAGTAAAATCCATTTTAAAATGAGGTAATCGTTCATGCCAAGGTCCTGCCACTCCCATTTGGGGGGTACAATTTATTGGAGAATTCACTTTGATCGGATGCAAGTCCTCTGTTGCAGGAGTAGCTCCATAAAAATCAGTAGGAATTTCACCCAAAGCGTCTTCACGCGATTTTACCCAAACCTGATTGATGTTTTTATCAAGCCAATGAGTAAAAAAACTAACACTGTAGCCCGAAGACATGATCGCATCAAAATTGTCTTTTAAGGTTTCCATAGGTAGGTTTTCATAAACCCTTTGAGAGACTTCATACGTGGGTTGAATCGCTAATTTTATTTTGGTCATAATTCCCAAGGCTCCCATGCTAACTCCCGCTGCATAAAATAAATCGGAGTTGCTTTGAGGATCCGCCCAAAGGAGATCACCCTGTGGGGTAAGCAATTCAAACCCTTGCATGGCAGTAGCTAAATTTCCATTACCAATACCCGAACCGTGAGTGGCCGTTGCACAGGATCCTCCTACTGAAATATGCGGTAAGGAAGCTAAGTTGTGAAGTCCCCAACCCTTTTCGTGAAGCTGTTTTCCTAAATCACCATATTTGATTCCTGATTCTACCAATACAAAACCTTCTGCTGTATTGAGTTCGATTATTGTATTTAAATTTTTAGTGCTTAACTGCATGCCTTGCGTGTCGGCAATATCATTAAAACAATGCTGTGTGCCTAAAGCTTTTCCTTTAGAAATTCCCTTCAGTATTTGAGTGAGTTCCTCCAAAGAATTAGGAAATTGAACTTCTTCCGCTTTATAGGTGTAATTTCCTGCCCAATTTTTTAAACCCCTGATTTTTTTAGGTTTATTTTGAGTGCAAGAAATTAAATTGGGGACTAAGGAAGCAGCGGCTACTGTTGTTCCAAGATGGGTTAAAAACTTCTTTCGATTCATTTGGTTATTCTATTGGATAGTTTTAGTAAAGTAACTCTTCGTTTAGATTGAAAAATAAAAATACGGTGTCTGCTAAACACGTGCAACTAATGTGACCCCGTGAATTTAAATTTAGGAATTGGACTTTCCTATAAAATTTAGCTAAATTAGGTTTCACATTAAACCTACCTTCATGATTTCTCGCAGAAAATTTATCCAAAAAGCTGGACTCACGGCAAGTACACTTCCGTTGATGCCTGCTGCTGAAACCTTATTTAATAACCAAAATCAAAACCAAGCCGTACTTCGAGTTGCCATTATGGGACTGGGCAGTTATGCCAACCGAGTAGCAAGAGCTATGGAATCCTGCACTCGAGCTAAAGTCGTTGGAGTGATCAGTGGAACCCCCTCAAAAGTCAAAGAATGGCAAGCGAGGTATTCAATACCAGAGGAAAATTGTTACAATTACGAAACAATTAGTGAAATCGCTTCGAATAAAAATATTGATGCGGTTTACATCATTACACCCAATGCGCTTCACTGTGAACAAACTCTTCAAGTAGCAAAAGCAGGGAAACACGTAATCTGCGAAAAACCTATGGCGATAAATGCAGCGGAAGGTGCACGGATGATCGCTGCATGTGAAGCGGCTGGGGTTCAATTATTGATTGGTTACCGAATGCACTTCGAACCAAAAACTCTGGAGGCGATTGCACTGAGAGCCTCAGGAGAATTAGGGAAGATTCTATTCTTTCAAGGCTTGTCCGGATTTCGAATTGGAAATCCCAATCAATGGCGATTGAATAAAAAACTCTCTGGAGGAGGGGCTATGATGGATATTGGAATTTATTCCATTAACGGTGCACGTTATATGATAGGTGAAGAACCGACTTGGGTGACTGCTCAAGAAACCAAAACCGACCCGATAAAATTCAAAGAAGGAATTGATGAAACCATCCAATTTCAGCTTGGGTTTCCAAGTGGTGCAATAGCCTCGTGTCTTTCTACTTACAGTATGAATGATCTGGATCGGTTTTATCTAAACGGTACGAAAGGGCAGGTAGAAATGCAACCTTCAACAGGATACGGTCCCATCAGTGGTCGTTCCCATTTAGGTCCATTAAAGGCTCCCGTGGTAACACATCAAACGATTCAAATGGATGCCATGGCTGGAATTCTTTTAAATAATGAAAAAGCCCCTGTAGCCGTTGATGGATATGAAGGTTTAAAAGACATGAAAATCATCGACGCCATCTTTAAAGCCGTATCCACGGGTCAAAAAATTAGTTTAACGAATTGGTAAATCTGATTCCTAACTAAATCCAATGGTTTTTCAAAAAACAATTCAACTGCCCTCCTATGCTCGTGGGTTTCATCTGATTTCGGAATACGTTCTCCAAGAGGTTCCAAAAATCACCGGTGTAGTCCATGTTTTTATTCAACATACCTCTGCCAGTCTAACCCTGAACGAAAATGCAGATCCCACAGTTCGTTTGGATTTTGAAACCTTTTTTAATGATCTTGTTCCCGAAGAAGATTCTCGTTATTTACACACTGAGGAGGGTTCGGATGACATGACCTCACATATAAAAAGTAGTCTTTTGGGGAGTAGTGTTAGTTTTCCGCTAAATAAGGGAATTCCCGTTTGGGGAATTTGGCAAGGAATCTATTTATGTGAACACCGCAATGCGGCCCGAAGAAGAACCCTTGTCATTACGGTCCTTGGTGAAGAAAAAGTTGAAAGCCTATTCCCGATATAATTGTAATTTTAAATATGAGCAAAATTAAAAGTGCCTTTATTGGTGGTGTTGTAGGACTAATGACTTGCTGTACAGGTTGCGAATCCAAACAAAAAGAGTATCAAAATTGGGAAATTTATGGTGGGACTAAAGATAATATTCGCTATTCCAAACTGGCACAAATTGACACTTCCAATGTAAATAAGCTAGAACAAGTTTGGAAATTTAGCTCAAAAGATCAAGACCAAAACACCCAGATTCAGACCAATCCCATTATAGTAGATCAAATTTTATTCGGGATATCGCCAAAACTCAAGTTATTTGCTTTGGAGGCTGCTACTGGAATACAAAAATGGATTTTTGATCCCTATGAAATCCATCCCGATGAAGTAAAAGGTCAAGGCTATTTTTCGATGAATGTAGCTAGAGGAGTGACCTATTTCAGTGATCAAAAAACGAAACGATTATTTTATGCTGCTGGCCCCAATTTATTTTGTGTGGATGCAGACACTGGAACGCTAGTAAAAGAATTTGGAACCAACGGGAAACTCGATTTACACCAGGACCTTGATCGGGAGGCGGCATCACTGTACATTGCAATGACAAGCCCCGGAATTATCTATAAAGACCTCCTCATTATTGGATCTAGAGTGAATGAAGGAGCCGCTGCACTCCCCGGCTATATTCGAGCTTATGATGTCCATACGGGTGCGCTACGATGGAAATTTCATACCATCCCAAAACCAGGAGAACTTGGATATGAAAGTTGGGAGGACAAACAAGCTTGGAAAAATGTGGGTGGTGCAAATGCTTGGGCTGGATTTAGCTTGGATGAAAAAAGAGGAATTGTTTATGCACCCCTAGGATCTGCTTCCTATGATTTTTATGGAGGGAAAAGAAAGGGAAACAATTTGTTTGCTAATAGTATCCTTGCACTGGATGCTGCCACTGGAAAACGAATTTGGCATTTTCAAACCATCCATCACGATGTTTGGGACAGAGATCTTCCGACTGCACCCGCTCTAGTTAGTCTTGTCAAAAATGGAAAAAAAATTGATGCACTCGCACAACCTACCAAAGGGGGTTTGGTGTTTTTATTAGACCGAACCAATGGAGAGCCCCTTTTCCCTATTGAAGAACTTCAAGTGCCAAGATATTCTGAGCTTATAGGCGAGCAGCTAGCCCCTACTCAACCTTGGCCTAAAGGCATAGAGCCTTTTGCTAGACAAGCTTTTACTGAAAAGGATATAAACTCCTTGGTCGAAATTGAAGAACAAGAAGAAATTCGACAAAAACTTCAATCCCTGAGTACAGGATTTACCTTTAACCCTCCAACAGAAAAAGGTACCGTAATTTTTCCTGGTTTTGACGGTGGTGCAGAATGGGGTGGACCCGCCTATGATCCCGAAACCAATTTACTGTACGTCAATTCAAACGAAATGCCATGGATATTGACTATGGTAAAAAAACAAGAGGACATACAAGAAACCGAAACTTATTCTAGTGCAGGGAAAAGGCTCTATCAGATGAATTGTATGAGTTGTCATGGTCCTGATTTAAAGGGCAGTGGACACCATCCCAGTTTACTAAACATGAATTCCAAATACACACTTGACACCTTCCATACACTCCTCCAAGAAGGAAGAAGAATGATGCCCGCTTTCTCCCAACTCAGCGAAATGGAGCGGGACGCTATCGCAAGCTATGTTCTTGATTTAAAGGATAAAAAAGAGATGGTTTTCAATGGAAATCAAACCGCCACTAACCCCTATTGGGACATGCCTTATACCAGTACCGGATATAATAAGTTTTTGACTAAAGCAGGATATCCCGCCATAAATCCTCCTTGGGGAACTCTAAATGCCATTGACTTAAATACTGGAAAAATTCAATGGAAAATACCCCTAGGTGAAACCCAGGAGTTCCTCAATAAGGGAATCCATACTGGGACAGAAAACTACGGAGGTCCGGTAGTTACGGCTGGAGGATTGGTCTTCATAGCAGCCACCAAAGATGGAATGTTTCGCGCATTCAACAAACACTCTGGAAAATTAGTTTGGGAAACCAAACTTCCCTACCCTGGTTTTGCAACACCCGCTACTTATGAAGTCAACGGCAAACAATATATTGTTATCGCTTGTGGAGGAGGGAAATTAGGAGCCCCTTCAGGTTCAGTTTATTTGGCTTTTGCACTCAAATAAAATACTGATAGGTGCATTTAGACTATCGACTCTGAGCAGCCAACCATTCCATAATACTCACCGGCTTTCCATTGATTAGCACAGGGTTTTTATCGTAATCGCTGAAAACTTGATTGTCATGTAAATACACCCAGGACCAATGCCCGTTGTACAAATAGCTGTCTCCGCCGTATTGGCCTGTGATGTCAATAACATGGTCAAACAAACTGTAGTGAACCTTTTTACTTCCAATTTGTTTTAATCGTTTGTATAAAGGAGTTGCCGTTTTATCTGCTTCTGTTGTAAGATCATCTTGTGAATGAACAAACCAAATAGGAATATTTTTTAGTTTTAAGAGTTGGCTTTCGGTTACAAATTCATCATAATAGGCAAGCGAACTAATGTATGCTGCTGCAAAATATTTTGGATTTTCAATCAAAAGTTTTAACGACATATATCCTCCGTTAGAACAGCCTCCAATATATATTTTCTTGGAATCAATTTGAGGATTTTCTGCCACATACTTCTGAATTAAACCCATTAAAGCTTTATGATAAATATCGTCTTCTTGACCTCGCGTATAACTTGTTGTTACACCGTGCATCCAACGTGTAGGAGTTTGTGGTGCTAACACTGCAGCCCCCTTAAAATGTCTTTGTATGTCTGGAGAAGCATAATTATAAGCCTTATTTGCAATCAGAGGAATTGTTGGATCTGTACCCCCTTCTCCACCACCATGAAGCCATATAATCAAGGGAATTTTTGAAGAAGTTTTTTGAGGCAAGTAGGAACCATAAGTGAGCGCAATTCCATCTGAGTGGGTGTACGTACCTGAGGTATCAAATTCATCGAGTATGGGATGGATTCGATTCCCCTCTGTGTTCCATGTTGTCTGAGTAGGAAGATGAACAACAGTTATCTTGTAATCGATCCATATATTTCCTCCACCTCCTTCACCTCGATAATACTGAATCGGTGAACCTAAGGGATTATTTGGTGCTACAGCCAAGACCAGTCCAATAAATTCCCCATCCGAGTTGGGGGTTCCAGTCCCATCCGATGCAAAAGCACTTAGAACGACTCGTTCACCAGAACTAGAGTTGGGTCCTATGGTGGCTATATCGGAAGAGCGACTCACCATGACTTTAAAGTCTTGAGCAGCAACTGCATCCATTGGAAGGGATGTGGATAAAATTACTTTGTTTACGGCTGGCCCCCAATCAAAACCTGTGACTACAGTAGTGTAACTCCCCTCAACTTTGGTTTGTGCTTGAAGTGAAAAGGCGATTGATAAGATTAGGGAGGTAAGACTCCAACCTTTAAGTTTTCGTTTCATGTTTAATTTGTTTTTTGGAAAATTAAGTGAAATAAGTGAAACAAAAAATTAATCATTTCAATAAACCAAATAGACCCTATCCAAAATCACTTTTCAAAATATACTAAAACATAATTTTCAGGTCGGATTTAGATTAGTAACTTTATAGAAAGCTAAAACTTAAAAGCTCATGAAAAAATTATTTCTACTTTTTTTTATTCCCCTACTTTCACTTGCACAAACAATTCCTAGTCGTTGGGATGAATTAACTGCTAGTGATTGGGAATTGGCACTTGAAAAATCTAATTACACTTGTATTTTACCAATCGGAATACTTGAAAAACACGGTCCACAAGCTCCGATTGGATCCGATCTAATCCGAGTAAGAGAACTTTCCGCACGTGCTACAAAGAAGGAATATGCTGTTGTTTTTCCAGATTATTTTTACGGACAAATAAATGAAGCAAAACACCAATACGGGACCTTTTCCTTACCGAGTAAATTGGCGATGGAAATGTTAGAAGCCACCTGTCAAGAAATCGGGAGAAATGGCTTTAAAAGAATTATCATAGTTAACGGGCATGGAGGAAATCCTCAAATGATTCGTTATTTTATTCAAAATCAATTGGAAAATAAACGAGATTACGCCGTGTATTTTTTTGATCCCAAAACCCCCAAGGATATTGCTGAAAAAGCAGCTAAGCTTCGAAAGTCTGATCCTTCTTTTGATATGCATGGGGGTGAAAATGAAACCTCAATTTTACTACATCTTCGACCCGATTTAGTGAAATTAGACCGAAGTAGTTCTGAGTCTGGTGCAAATCAAAACCGACTTCAGTTGTCCGAGGACTTGTACACCGCCATTTGGTGGTATGCCTCTTTTCCCAATCATTACGCAGGTCAGGCTGAAGTTTCTAGTGCAGAATTAGGAAAATTAATTGTTGATTCAAAAATCGAATCCTTAGTAAATGCAATTAAAGCAGTAAAAGAAGATTCACAAACTTTAAAATTACAAGAAGCTTTTTTTAATCAAATGAAAAAGTAACGAGGAGAAACCCTAGGAACGCTCTGCATGGGAAAACCGGCCGTTTTTCAAACGTCGTTGTTCTCGCTTTTTTGCCAATTCAAAATCCTTGCGCGTGTAACGTTTACCGTCTATAAAAACCGTTTGTATGCCCTCAGGGAAATCAAAAAATAGTATCCTTTTTTTCATAGGGATATCTAAATTATAGTGTTTTTTTTATTTAACAAAATTATTTATCAACTAATCGCCTAAGGAAATACAGTTGATGATTTTTTTTTTAGAGTTTGACCTCTAAAAATAAAACCAAACCTATCTTATTGAAAGTAAGATTTATAACCAATTTTATATCGCTTATTTATTGAGAAAATTGTTTGTGATTCATAAAAAAAAGTAACTTGTTAAGAATAACTATAACTATTTATACAATGAAGAAAATTTTATTAATTACTTTTTTAAGTTTTGCGTTTGTCTCTTATTCGCAAATTACGGTTTATCACATGGTCTATGTAAAATCTGCAGATCAAGCAAAATTTGAATCTGTTGAGAAAAATTACATGTCTAAGATGGCTCAAACTGCTGTGAATGATGGGCAATTTGCTTATTGGGCGTTGGAGAAATTTCTCCATCCTATGGTTCCTGTAGGTGGAAAATTAAATCATCCTTTGGTGGGAAATTGGTATCAATTTATCACGGTCTTTCCTTCCCTTTCAGCCTATGTAAATTCTGGTCCTTGGTGGGCTGGTGCAGGGGAAAAACTTGGGGTTCCTCAAGAATTACTCTCCTATACGGCAGAACAAGGTGGGATGTATGTCTGGACTATTGAAGATTCTGTCTTCGGAGGTCAGGCTGCTAAGTTTAGTGTCTATAATTTTGGTTTCGCTGAAGAAGTTGGAGTCTTTTTAGATAAACAAAAGCCCTACATGAAAAATTTTGAAAGCCAAATGAAAAAGAATGAAAAAGGAAGAGCAGGCTGGGCATCTGGTCATCGACTTTCACCAAAGAATTTTGGAGAGCATAACGTGATGACTTGGGACGGCTTTTTAACACTTGAGGATGCTTTAAATCACCTCAACTATAAAGAGTCTAAGAAAAACTTTGTTGAATTAGGAATGCCCGCTGGATTTGACTTAAAATTAGTCGCTGAAAAAATTGTTGAAACAACAAACCCCTAGCACTTTGAAATAAAAAAACCCTCCACTTGGGAGGGTTTTTTTATTATGGGTTACGAATTACTTAAGGGGTTTCAAACGACGATGCCGGAAGCCCTTCTTTATTAAAAAGGCTTGCTTCAAAATAATTTTTCCATCCGTAGCGCACTCTTTGTGGGTTTTTAATCTTGTTTGAAGTCACACGGATTTTATCTCCAAGAATAGTCGCTTTCGCTGGAACAAAAGACCCATCTGCAGCTGCTATTTCAAAGCCTGTTAACTCATTTTTTGCCACTAATCCAGTCCCCACATACTTAAAATGAATATCGATAAAGTTGGAATGGATACTTTGACTTTCATAAAGTGGTCCTGTAGGAACCTCCTCGTTCCTTCCGTAATCGTGATGCAAAGCCAAACGAGCCAATCGCAAACCTACATCTTGTTTATTCGCAGGATGGATATCCTTTTCTTCTCCGATATCAAGAGTAATGGCCATACCTGTATTTTTTAAAGTCAACGTTTTACGCTGCGCATCTCTGAGTGATTGAGAAGAAGCTTCTGGAACATATTCATAGGGAGCGATTTGTGCAAAATAAAAAGGGAAGTCCGCATTCCATCGCGCTCTCCAATCGTTTATCATTCCTGTAAAAAGCGTTTGATAATCTTGGTGATTGCCCACATTGCTTTCTCCTTGATACCATAAGGCTCCTTTGATTTTATAAGGAATGACGGGCTGAACCATCGTCTCAAATAAAATACTGTAAATATTTGGGTCCTGCGTAGAGGGACCACTGGTTATATTCGCCTGAATTTCAGCCTCTTTTTCTACGAGCGTTTCAAAATCATAATGATGTTCTTGGATCAGGGTATTGAGGAAAAAAGCATGATGTTTTATCCGCCAGGTCCCTGTGTCCAATTGTTGTTTTTCTTTTTCACTTTCTATAAAAGCCGCACCTCTAAAAGCGCCTTCACCCCCTGTATCGATGATGCGAATCGCTAAAATATTTCCTTCTTTTTTCAAAAGCCCATTGGGAATCGTGTACTGCCTATCGGTACAGCATGAAAAAGAATTTCCAATGAGGGTTCCGTTAAGATAAGTATAATCGTAATCATCTATCCCTCCCTTCACGTGAAGTTGATACTCAGAATTCGGGTCTTCAACATCAAAAGATTTTCTCAACCAAAACACTCCATCAGAGGCTAATGTTCCATTGGGAAAAAATTGCTCTAAAGTAATTTTACTTTCAGAAGCACCACTGGCTTCAAATGCCTTCCAAGAGGAATCGTCAAAATCCGGTGCTGCAAAGGCAAGGTCATTTAAGGCGATGGATTTCCATTGATTTAGGTTTTCAGGAACACTAAAACTGGGGGCGTTGAGATACTCTTCGTTAGCTTTTGCTACTTCCAAACTCAGCTTTTTATTGTTTTCAGCTATTGCGGAGAGACCTCCTTGACCGATTATTTCTTTTGCCTCATTCTGACTGGGTGGTATCTCTGCCAACTTTTCAATACTCGTCCAAGCCTCAACTCGGGTTCCTCCCCAAGAAGTGTTTACTATGCCAATTGGAATATTGAGGCTCTGATTTAATTCACGTGCAAAAAAATATCCAACTGCACTGAACCGTTTTACATTTTCAGGGGTCGTTATTTTCCAGGAGGCTTCATTGATATTGGTTCCATTTAAATTTTTGGGGACAGTAAACATTCGAATGTTCGGAAAGGAGGCATTTGCAATTTCCTCTGCCTGATTGTTGATACGAGCGCCCATGGGCCACTCCATATTGGACTGTCCCGATGTCAGCCAAACTTCTCCCAGCAGTACATCTTGAAAAATAAGCTCCTGGCCTGCTGACGAAATTTTCATTTCAAATGGACCTCCATATTCGGGAGTTTTAATTTTTGCTTCCCACTCTCCCTTGGGATTGGTTTGTGTCTCTACCTCTTCGCCCCAACTCGCTGACAGCTTGACCACAGATCCAGGCTCTGCCTTTCCCCATACTGGAACTTCAGCTTGCTGCTGCAAAACCATATGATTCGAAAAAAGAGGCGCAGTTTTCAATTCTATTATTTCAGTTTTACATGCAGAAAAAAATAGTCCCAACAGAAAAATACTCTTTAAAATTTTGTTTTTCATGATGTCCTTGTTTAAGATAGTTAAAATATAAAAAAGAGGTTGGATGATCTATAAAATTCTTCCTTAAAAATACAAGTAAAATGCTAATTTTATTTGTAAATTGCAGTTTATCAATACTTTATTTATTAACCATAAACCAATATTAAATGAAAAAACTATTCCTATCACTCACTTTTTTATTGTGTTTTGTGATGTCAAATGCACAAAATACCATGATGTATGAATCTGTAACGTATATCAATGGACTCGGAATTTCTGATATTCCTAGATTTATTGAACTTCATAAAAAGTTTGCTGACCTGGCTGCCGGTGAAAACCGAAAAGCCACAGGCCAATGGCTTTTTAGACACTGGTACGGTTCAGGACATGCTTTTGTTCTCTATGATCAATACGATTCTATGGAAGACTATATGACGGATTCAGATTTGTATTTAGAAAACATCAAATTAAAAGTTGAAGCTTTAAAAGATGAAAATGAAAAAGAAGCCATTAAAAAAGATTGGGCCGAATACCGTGCTTTTTCCGATGGACACACCGATGAAATTCGTGGAGCGAGTTCAGAGACAGGATTTTTAACCGTAGAAAATGTCAATTTCGATGTCCCTTTTGTCATGGTGGTCGGAAGATATAATTCTTCTGGAAGTTGGACCAAGATGGGGAATGCATTTTTTGATTGGAGAATCAAACCTGAAATCGATGCAGGTACCTCCATAGCAGGAGGTGTTTCCTATCATTATATGGGTTCAGGACCTGAGGTAGAAGTTTGGCAATGTTATAACTCCCTCGTAGATTTTGCAACAGCGGTTTCCACTCCTTCAGAACAATCTGATGCCGCTAAAGAATCAAGTAAAACTTTCTGGAGTTTAGTAAGCGGTGGTCATGAAGACCAAATTTATCTGCATATCGGACATTTTAATTTAGATAAAGGGGTCTTTGATTTGGCAGGAGCAAATAAATAAATTCTTTAAAAAAATGAATACCCTCCCCAAAAAGGAGGGTTTTTTTATTGATTCTACCTAAGCAGCTACTTGGAAAGTATTTTTCTGAAGGTATACAATTCCCAAACTAAAAACCAACATCAATCCTGCGGGGAGAAATTTAATGGTTTCATCCTCTACACTGTAATGCATATAAATCGCACCAAGCATCAGGACAGCCATCAAGGCTGAGGAAGGGACTAGAATTTTTTCTTTAAATAAACCAAAAAGTAAGCCGATTGCAGCCAGAACTTTTAATCCACCAATAACATAAACCATGGTTTCGCTAAGTCCGTATACAGCAAATTCTTCGATCATGTTGGATGCATTTCCACCTCGATATAGTGTCGAACGATCAAAACGGAAAAACCAAACATTAAGAACTACAAGAGATACTGCTAAAGAGAGTATGTATTTTAAAATTTTCATGGGATTACTTTATTGCATTTTTATAAAGGTAGAAAAAATAATAGGCGATTCCCCAAACTCTTTGTTTTTTGATATTCATACAGTTCTGTGCTTCAAACCTCGTAGCTTTTTCTAACTTTGAACAATAGAAATCCATAACCCTTTTTAACAACACCGCTCATGTATCGATTTTTGACCCTACTTTTACTCCTCTTTCTCGGTTCTTGTTCTCAACAAAAAACAACCGAACCCGAATATACCTTGGTTTGGAGTGATGAATTTGAACAAGAGGAGAACAAAGTCAATACGGCAAAATGGTTTCAAGAAACCGTAGCTCCAAATAACGGTTCTTGGTATAATAATGAGCGTCAACATTATACTGACCGAGAGGACAATGCCCAAGTTAGTGAAGGATCACTCAAAATTATCGCAAAAAAAGAAGACTACAGCCATTCAGGGACTACCCAATCCTACACCTCTGCACGGCTTAATTCGAAATTTTCATTTACCTATGGTAAAGTAGTGGTTCGGGCAAAACTCCCAAGAGCACAAGGAACCTGGCCTGCTATTTGGACGCTGGGAAGTAATCTAGAAACTGTAGGTTGGCCAGGCTGTGGTGAGATCGATATTATGGAACAGCTTTTTGAAGATTTTGACATGATTCAATGTGCCGTTCACACCCCCGCCACTTTTGGGGATCAAACTATTGTAAAGCAAGTAGCGGTGAGCGATGTAACCCAAAATTTTCACGAATACGGCCTCGAATGGACACCCGAAAAACTTGAATTCTTTGTGGATGATCAAGTTTATTTTACCTACAGTCCCGAAATAAAAACTTTAGAAAATTGGCCCTATTTCAATGACCAATATATCCTTCTAAATATCGCCATGGGGGGAAACCTCGGTGGAGAAATCGATCCAAACTTCAGTCAAGATACAATGGAAGTTGATTTTGTAAGAGTTTATCAGAAAAGATAAAAGACACCCGCTAAGGGTTTTATTTCTTCAACAATACTTCTCCTGATTTAATTGGATAAAAAACACCTTCTTCTACTGCCAATTTCCCGTTGATCAAGACATAGAGAATACCCTCTGAATATTGATGCGGTGTTTCAAAAGTGGCTTTATCGATAACCGTTTTTGGATCAAAAATGGTGAGGTCTGCTTTTTTGCCTTCTACTATATGACCTCGATCCTCCAAACCCATAACATTTGCTGGCAACAGTGTCATTTTATGAATGGCTTCTTGAAGAGTCAATACGCTTCGTTCACGAACATACTCTCCCAACACTCTAGGAAAAGTGCCATACCATCTCGGATGTGGATGTCCATCACCGAGTTTAACCAAGCGGCCGTCTGAGGCAATCATTGTCTGGGGGTGTTTCATAATATTGACAACGTCTTTTTCGTCCATGGCATGAAAAATACAACTTGCCCCTCCCTTGATTTGTGCCTCTATAACCAAATCAGCGCCGTTTTCTAGGGTGGGTTGTAGCCCTCTTAATTCAGTCCAAAATTTTAACGTTTTACCTTCCAATTCAGGCATCCAACTCACTTTTGCAAACTGGATTCGGTCCAAATCATCTCCACCTCGATCGTTTAGGATATTAAATATGATTCCGTTTTTAATACTATCTCGTAGTTTGGGGCTGTCCAATCGTTGAATGAATTCTTTATTTCCTCCCGCTCTAGCCCAACTCGGTATCAAGACAGAAATTCCTGTATAACTTGCATTGTAAGGGTATTGATCCATCATGATGTCTAGACCCTTTGCTCGTGCTTGATCTACCATGGCTAAGGTTTTGTTACTCATTCCCCACATAGGCTTTCCGATGACCTTATGATGGGTTAAAACCACAGGAATAGTTGCTTTTTCAGAAATAGTTAGGGCCTCCGAAACAGAAGCCAAAACTTCTAAACCTTCATCGCGGAGATGGGAAGTGTATATTCCACCTCTTTTGGAAGCTTCTTTGGAAAGTTCAATAACCTCTGAAACCTCAGAAAAACTACCTGGTAAATATTTTAGTCCTGTAGAAATTCCAAAGGCACCTTCTTCCATAGCCTGAGCTACCAAAGCTTTCATTTCCTCCAGTTCCTCATCTGTTGGCTTTCTGTTGTCTAAATTCATTACTTGGGATCGAATGGAATTGTGTCCTACCAAAAAACCAACATTCATCCCAACACCAAGTTGTTTTAAACTATCTACATAAATCCCAAAAGGCGTCGGACCATTTCCATCTGGACCTCCTAAACTCGTAGTAACTCCCTGACGGATATGGCTTTCACAGTCGGAGAGTTCAAAAATGGGTTCTAAATGTGCATGAAGATCAATAAACCCAGGAGCTACTGCCAAGCCTTTGGCATCAATACTCTTTACCGCCTGATACCCAGATAATTCCCCTACTTTTACAATGAAGTCCCCTCGAATCCCAATATCGATTTTTTGAGGTTCATTTAAGCTTCCATCATAAACGGTCCCATTAAGGATCAATAGATCGAATTCGGGTTCAATTTCGCAACTGAAAAAAAATACCGTAACTAAGATAAAAAGGATCCGTTTCATAAGGCACCAGAGCAGCTTGGTTCCTAAATGTACAAAAAATGACTTTTATGAAATAATAAAATCGGAATCCTTATCTTCGCTGAAATCTATATTTATTATGACCATTAAAGGTGTTGCTGTAGTTGTAATTGTTACCATGATTCTTGTACTTGCTTTCCTCTTGAAGGATATGGCAAAATCAAAATAATTTTTTGTTTGTCCATTTCATATTGTAATATTGCAATATGGGAATAACAAAAACGGAAGGCTTTCCTTCTAAGGTTACCGATGCAGCACTGGTATTTAAAGCACTCGGTCATCCGGCACGTTTAGCGATTATGGAATATCTAGCAAACAGCACCTCTTGTATTTGTAACGATATTGTAGATCAAATTCCTCTCGCTCAACCTACCATCTCACGACATCTTTCGGAATTGAAAAAAGTAGGGCTGATCCAGGGTACTATAGAAGGTAAAAATACTTGCTATTGCATCGATCAAAAAAGATGGGCAGAACTCAAAAAGCTAATCAACGAATTTTGTATTCCCCAAAACAATGTAACTCAATCTTGCTAACCACTCAAACTTGACAACTCATGAAACTATCCGAATTTAAATCCCACCTAAATCAAATGGAAACTGTTCAATTTGTACTACCCAATGGAAGCCTTATTCCGCCTCACTTTCATATTACGGAAGTAGGACAAATTGAAAAACGCTTTATTGACTGTGGCGGTGTACTCAGAAAGGAATCCGTAATCAATTTCCAATTATTTACTGCAGATGATTATGACCATCGTTTAAGTGTCTCTAAACTGAAAGGCTTATTGGAAAAATCCGAAAAAGCTCTTCTTTTGGATGACTTAGAAATCGAAGTAGAATACCAATCGGATACCATTGGGAAATACGGTTTGGATTTTGAAGAAGGCCGTTTGAACTTGCTTTCTACTCAAACAGCCTGTCTTGCCTCCGATCAATGTGGCATCCCAGCTCGATCAAAAACTGCCGCAGTGGTAAATCAGTGCACGCCGGGTTCGGGTTGCTGTTAATAACGCATTTTCAATATCAATTTCATGTTCGAAAAACTCAATTTAACCATCGCCTCAGCAATACAACAAAACATTGACCAAGACAGAAAAACCCAACTACAAGTTTTGATCGATTATATACAGGAGAAAGTGAATTCAAAAGAAGAGGTTCGTTTAAATTTTATTTGTACCCACAATTCAAGAAGAAGTCAGTTTTCTCAAATCTGGGCGCAGACAGCGGCAGCTTTTTATTCTATTGATGTCGACTGTTTTTCGGGTGGAGTTGAAGTTACCGCTTTTAACGAACGGGCTGTTGCTTCCATAATGCGCAGTGGTTTTAGGGTTCAATCTGAAGGAAAAATAAATCCACATTACCGCATACAGTTCTCCGAAGACTCGGAGCCTATACTCGCTTTTTCAAAACTGTATGATGATGAAGTAAACCCCAAAGACCCTTTTGCTGCGGTAATGACCTGTGCACACGCGGATGAGAATTGCCCTTTTATTCCCTCCTCGGATCGTCGAATTGCTGTCCGTTATGAAGATCCAAAAGCATTTGACGACAGCCCGTTGGAGGAAGCAAAATACGATGAACGCTCACTCCAAATCGCTTCAGAAATGTTCTATGTATTTCGTCAAATTAAATCTTAGGAAATATCCCTCTACTTTTTTATTTTTAAAAAAAATTCAAGTTGTCTAAACAATTTCCATACCTAGCCTTCGCACCCATGTCCTTATTGTTTATTCCTCTCATTGGAATGCAATTTTCAGAAGAAGTTCAATGGTCTCTTTTTGATTTTATCACCATGGGAGTTTTGCTATTTTGCTTAGGTATAGGAATTCATTTTATTGTAAAAAAAACCACCCAATTTAAAAAACGATTTCTCTTTATATCCCTTACCATTGCACTTTTTTTGCTACTCTGGGCAGAGTTCGCCGTAGGTGTATTTGGCTCTCCCTTGGCAGGGAATTGAGTTCTTTATCCTACTGTTTATGTCCACTTAATATTACTGCTAAATTATGAAATCAATTTTTATCATTTTTTCGCTCTTTATCCTTCTAAATGCATCCACTTCTTGTGCTGTTTTAAAAAATCAATCTCCTCAAAAAAAGACTTCAAAAATTGAACTCCCTCCGGATACTGCCTCCAATAAATATTCTAGGAAGAGAAATCAGGAATAGTTAATGCTCAGAAAAACTTAGTTTCAGGATAATCAAAAGGATAAACTTAGGTTGGGGACCCAAAAGGATTCGAATTTTTCAAAAAAAAAGAGTATCTTGAGGACAAACCATAAATCAATTTTAAATGAAAACAATTCAATTTTTTTCAATCCTATTTATTCTACCCCTATGGGTCGCTGCTCAAAAAAATGTAAATGGGAAAGTGTACGACAAACATCCTGCAATAGAAATTACAAATGCTTTTAACGATGCGTATGTTAGCGGTGATGTCGATAAATTAAAATCTTTAGTTTCGGAGGATTTTAAAATGTGGGATATGATGACCAATAACCCCAATTATAAAATTGGTGATTTTAATACGCTCCTCGGTCAGGTGAACTTTATCAAAAATAACCTGGTTCATGCTAGCATCACAAACAGAGGGAGTGCCTATTCTGACGCCATAGAATACAAAAAAGACGGACTTCATGTACTCACCTATCAGCTGTTTACAGCTTGGGACAAAGACAACGGGTTTAAAATTAAAACTCCTAGAAACAGCACCTTTATTTTTAATGAGGAGGGAACAAAAATCCGAAGATTGTTATGGGAAGACAATAAAGCGGCATGGCAAAAATGGAATTTATCTAGAGAAACCATAAAAAATGGAACCCTCTATAAAGATCATCCTCTACTTGCAAAAGTACGAAAGGTATACTATAATTTGGAACGAGGTAATATTGAGGAAACCTTTAAAGACTTCTCAGAAAATGCTCGAATATACGACAGCAATTTAATCGATAAAGAATTCGTTACTTTGGCAGAACACAAAGAAAATGCCAATTCAATTTTTAGTATGTTTGAGATACTCTCTTTAGATGAAGTGGGGTATCCCGATTATTTGGATTATGAAGGAAGTGGAGGTGTTTCTTTGTCGTGGATGAAATTCACTCTTAAAAACAAAAAGACAGGAAAGATTATAAACATGCCCGTACACAGTCAAATGTGGTTTAATGAAGAAGGTACCATTATGAGAGAGGACCTATATTACAATGCAAACCTTCTTAACTAATCGTTATGTTACTCCCAACAAAAGAGATAAAATACTGTATGGGGATTGCGCAGCCTAGCTGTCAAGTGCAATTCCCGCTATAATAAATATACTAACCCATAAAATGGACTTTAAACCAATTCCATCTCCTTTAGTCTAAGGAACATTACTTTATTTATGATAAAAATTACCGATAACAGATCTTCTTGCCCCCTAAGTACGGCTCTTGAAATTATTGGAGATCAATGGAGTCTTATTCTTATCAGAAATTTATTCATGCAACAAACTACATTTTCTGAATTTCGTGAAGGTCCTGAAAAAATCTCAACCAATATCCTCACAGATCGTTTAAAACGCTTAAAAAAATTTCAGATAATTGATTTTGTTACCCATCCCAATAACAAAAAAGTCAAAATGTACTTTCTCAAAGATGCTGGAATAGACCTATACCCTATGATTTATGAGCTCTCCATTTGGGGTAAAAAATACTTTGAAATGGAATTTCATCCCATAGCAATCGATTGGTTTAAAGCTGCAGAAGGAAGAGATGCAACTGAATTAATCGCTGAGATCTCAGAGGAATATAAAAGTTTTAGAGATCAATTTCTGCAAAAACAGGAAGTCTCTTTATAAAGTAATTTGGTCTCCATCAAATCAAAAGCATGAAAGATTTTTGGAATGAACGCTATGCTTCTACTGAATATGTTTACGGTAAAGAACCCAATCAATATTTTAAACAAATCCTTTGCTCCCTAAGCCCAGGGAAAATCTTGCTGCCAGCAGAAGGAGAAGGAAGAAATGCCGTTTATGCTGCCTCTTTAGGCTGGCAAGTGTATGCTTACGATTTTAGCGAAAGGGCATATAAGAAAGCCATGGCGCTGGCGGCTGAAAAAAAAGTACGCCTTCACTATGAAATTGGCTCTCTTGCTGAAATGAATTACCCCGATTGTTTTTTTGATGTCATTGGCTTGATCTATGTTCACTTTCCAGAACCCATTCGAAAATCGAACCACAAGCACTTAACGAAAATGCTGGCTCCTGAGGGGAATCTAATTTTAGAGGCTTTTAGCAAAAAGCATCCCCATTACCAAAAATTAAATCCCAATGTAGGTGGGCCAAAACTCCAATCACAACTTTACGATACCAAAGAAATCAGGGAGGATTTTAAAAATTTCTACCTCCATCAATTGGAAGAAGAAATCGTTGAGCTTCATGAGGGTAATTTTCATGTTGGTAAAGCCTCCGTCATTCGAATGCATGGAAGTAAAAAATTTGAGGAGGGATGAACGTTTGTTGAATCAACTTTTTAATGACTATAAACCCTAAAATCAATCCTGAACTTCGATCTCGAGAACTCTTTCCAAAATTAGAAAAAGTTTGATTTCTGTTTTTACCCTTTTCATACTATTCTTTTTTATGGTACTTTCGAAAAAAAAACAAATGAGAAAATTATTGCTGTTATTAATTTTCCCGATAGGTATGCTGCAAGGGCAAGTCTATTTTCCTTCAAATACCGCGGTAAAAACTACTGAACTAAATTATCAAGCCTTTACAAACGCCACCATCCACGTCAATCCAACTACCGTTATTGAGGGCGCTACATTACTAGAACAAAATGGTCGAATACTCGCTGTTGGGCAAAATATTAAGCTTCCACAGAACACCCGTGTTTACGATAAAACTGGAACTCATATTTATCCCTCCTTTATCGAACTGAACAGCAACTTTGGAATTAAATCAGAAAAAAATTCTCCTTCTGGTCGGAGTGCACAATATGAAGCCAGTCGGGAGGGTTACTACTGGAATGATCATATCATTAGCGATTACAACAGTCTGGAAGATTATAACTACGACAAAACCAAAGCAAAAAGTCTCAGGAATGCTGGGTTTGGAGTGGTAAATACTCACCGTCCAAACGGGATTCATAGAGGCACCAGTATATTGCTTTCCCTTGGAGATCATTTGTCTGACCGAGAACGCTATATCAGCACAAAAGCGGCTGAACATTTTTCTTTCAAAAAAAGCACGAATTCAAATCAATCCTACCCGAGTTCAGTCATGGGAGCTATTGCCCTGATACGTCAGTTTTATTACGATACAAGATGGTATGAAGCTGGAAATGCAAAACACAAAGATTTAGCCATTGAAGCTGCCCTAAACCAAAAAGCACTTCCAAAAGTTTTTGAAGCAGATGATAAATTCAATACCCTGAGGGCTGTCAAAGTAGGAAAGGAAATGGGGCTTGATTTTTACGTGGTTGCAAGCGGTCAAGAATACGAATTGTTGGACGAACTCAAATCAAATAATGCCCAATTAATTTTACCTCTTGATTTCCCGAAAGCATATGAGACCAGCGATCCGCTTTTGATGAAAAAAATATCCTTGGCCCAATTGCGGTATTGGAACCAAGCGCCCATGAATGCTGCAGCAGTTGCAAATGCAGGAATCCCCTTTGCGCTTACAACGCATCAATTGAAATCTCCAGATTCTTTTTTACCAAACCTTAAAAAAGCCGTCGCCTATGGTCTTTCCGAGGAAAAAGCATTGGCTGCGTTAACCACTGTACCCGCGCAAATTTTAAATCAACAAAACAATCTTGGAACATTAGAAAAAGGGAAGTTGGCAAATTTTGTTATAACCTCTGGACCCCTTTTTGAAAACGATACAAAACTTTATGAAAATTGGGTAAATGGAACTCCTCATGTGATTTTGGATCACACCATTACAAACCTTGATGGAAAATACAACCTAGAAATTCAAGGCAACCTACTAGAACTTGAGCTAAAAAACAGTCAAGAAAGTATCCGAGCAACCGCGAAAAGGGACACCTTAAAATACAAAACAAAAGTTTTATATAAAGACGACTGGCTCTCCATTACCCTTTTGAATGATGCAGAAAAAGTCTATGCGCAACTCCATACAAAAATTGATGCTTCGGGTCTTAAAAGTGGACAAGGAATAGATTTTTCAGGAAATCAAATTCAATGGATTGCTAATAAAATTGAAACCGAAGAGGCCCCTAAAAAAGAGACAATTCCTCAATATTACGATCCTGTTCCAGTTACTTTTCCAAACAAAGCCTACGGCTTTAAAGAGCGCCCTAAAGCGGTATCCATACTCTTTCAAAACACGACAGTCTGGACCAATGAAGCCGAAGGGATCCTCGATCAAACAGATGTGTTGGTCGTAGACGGAAAAATTGCACAAATTGGCAAACAACTGAAATCAAATGGTGCGCTAATTGTTGACGGTAGGGGCAAACACCTTACCTCTGGAATCATCGATGAACATTCCCACTTAGGAGCTTCCAGCATCAATGAAGGAGGTCATAATTCTTCCGCTGAGGTCAGTATAGAAGACGTGTTAGAACCGGACGATATTGGACTTTTCCGCGATTTAGCTGGAGGGGTTACTACCATCCAAATTTTACATGGTTCTGCTAACCCCATTGGTGGACGCTCAGCCATCATCAAACTTAAATGGGGAGAAACTGCGGAGAACTTACTTGTTAAAAATGCAGATCCGTTCATCAAATTTGCGCTGGGAGAAAATGTAAAACAATCCAACTGGGGTAGTTTTTCTCGTTTTCCTCAAACTCGTATGGGAGTAGAACAAGTCTTTGTTGATTACTTTCAACGCGCAAAAGAATACGGCAAACAATGGGATGACTATAACAATCTCTCTAAAAAAATTAAAGCCAAAACCAAAGCCCCTCGATACGATGTAGAGATGGAAGTGCTTCTTCAAATTCTGAGAGGAGAGCGTTTTATTTCTTGTCATTCTTATGTACAATCTGAAATCAATATGTTGATGAAAGTTGCTGAGAAATTCGACTTTAAAGTAAACACCTTTACTCATATCCTTGAAGGCTATAAAGTAGCGGATAAGATGGCCGAACACGGTGTTGGCGGTTCTACATTTTCAGATTGGTGGGCATACAAAAACGAAGTAAAAGATGCGATCCCTTATAATGGGGCTATTATGCATAACGCTGGAGTTACCGTTGCTTTCAATTCGGACGATGCCGAGATGTCGAGACGTTTAAATCAGGAAGCCGCTAAGGCAGTAAAATACGGTGGAATCTCCGAAGAAGACGCCTGGAAATTTGTGACCCTTAATCCTGCAAAGCTCCTCCACCTAGACGATCGCATCGGAAGTATAAAGGTGGGGAAAGATGCAGATCTAGTATTGTGGTCGGATCATCCCCTTTCCATCTATGCTAGAGCAGAAAAGACCCTAATCGAGGGGACGGTTTATTATGATGCAGCTACTGTAGATGCACAATTGAAGTCCATGGAAACTGAAAAACAACAAATTATCAGTCAAATGCTTATGGCCAAAGAGCAAGGTGCTGAAACTCAAGCGGCTCCCTCAGGTGCCCAGAGAGAATTTACTTGTGAAACTTTAGATTAAAAAAAGACAATGAAAAAATTACTAAACATACTCATCTTAATCTTGTGGTTCCCTGCCGTGGGGCAACAAACCCCCGCCAGTACTCAAGTAAAATCAATCCTAATTCAAAATGCTTTTATTCACATTGGGGATGGTACCACGATTGCAAATGGAGCGCTTGGATTTGAAAATGGAATAATTACGTATGTAGGAGATGGGCAAGATGCTCCACTTTTTGACCTTACTGTGGATGCCCAAGGCCAACAACTGTACCCGGGTTTTATCGCGGCTAACAGTACCCTGGGTTTGGCAGAAGTTGATGCCGTTCGTGCAACCCGTGACGATGACGAACTAGGAGATTTTTTACCCCATATTCGTGCTGCAATTGCCTATGATGCGGAATCTAAAATTGTAGAAAGCATGCGTCCAAATGGTGTATTAATGGCACAAATAACTCCAAGAGGAGGTCTGATTTCCGGGAGTTCTTCTGTCATGCAACTCGATGCGTGGAATTGGGAAGATGCCCTAATCAAAACAGAGGACGGAATTCACCTCAACTGGCCAAATCCCTACTCAAGAGGTCGATCATGGTTGGGAGAGGATCCTGCTTTGAAAGCCAATGAAAACTACCTGACCACAATAGAAAAGCTAAAAGCATTTTTTGAAAATGCACAAGTATATGCTACAAATCAAAATCCGATACACCTTCCCTATCAGGCGATGAAAGGACTGTTTGATGGGTCGAAAACCCTCTATCTCCATGCGGAAGATGAAAAGCAAATTGTAGATGGAATCAGTTATTTGAAAAAAATAAACATCCAAAACGTTGTATTAGTGGGTGGAAACGAAGCCTTGCATCAAATTGATTTTATCAAAAAACACCAAATTCCAGTCATCGCTTCCAGACCGCATCGCCTTCCAGACAGTGAAGACGAAGATGTTAAAGGAAGTTTTAAATTGGCAGCTAAATTGATCGCTGAAGGGATCTTAGTAAGTATCGATGTTAGTGGAAGAATGGAACGAATGTACACCCGTAACCTCCCCTTTTATGCGGGGAGCTTTGCTGCCTATGGAATGGATAAGGAAGTTGCCTTACAACTTATCACCTCTAATCCGGCTAAAATTTTGGGCATCGATGACCGAGTCGGTACACTGACTGTTGGCAAAGACGCAACCTTATTCCTTTCTTTAGGTGATGCATTGGATATGCGCACCAATCAAATCTTTAAAGCGTGGATCCAAGGCCGAGAGATTAGTTTAGAAACCCATCAGACCGAACTTTGGAGACGCTATTCTGAAAAATATTCAACTGAAGAATAAACCAATAAAACGGATCAAGATGCTAATACACCTTGGTCCGCTTTAACTTTTTCCCTTCTACAAAAAATTACCCTACGGAATGAAATTTCATTTTTCACCTCAATTAATTCTTTTCTACTTCCTCTTTTTGGGTTTGTCTTCTTTATCCACTTTTGGACAGCAATTTGAGAAAAGAACTGTTTTTGTGAAAAAAACAAATGAAAAAATTCGTCTCGATGGACTCCTGGATGAAGCGGTTTGGGAAAAGGCGGAAGTAGTGACTGATTTTTGGCAAATGTTTCCTACAGATTCGTTGCGTTCGAACAACGAGACTACAGTCCGACTCCTCTATGATGATACCCATATCTATTTCGGCGCTCATGCTGTAGGAGTGGGTCCAGATTTTATGGTAAGCTCGTTAAAACGGGACTTCAGTGCTCGATCCAACGATAACGTTACGGTGCTGTTAGACACCTTTCAAGATGGACAAAATGCTTTTTTATTCGGCGTAAGTGCCTATGGTGTTCAACGTGAAGGTTTGGTCTCTGAAAGAGGGACAACGATTGCAGGTTTTAGTTTGACCTGGGATATCAAATGGCAAGCAGAAAGTACAAGAAATGGGAACTCTTTTACCATTGAAATCGCTATTCCATTAAATTCTCTAAAATACCCAGAAGGAAGTCAACGTTGGGGTTTTCAATCCTATCGCTATGATATGCAAAGTAATGAACGAAGCTCTTGGGCACGAGTTCCTCAAAATCAAATTCCTATTAATTTGGGCTACCTAGGTGAACTCGTTTTTGAAGAACCCTTAAGCAGAAGCAAAACCCCAGTCTATGTAATTCCTTATACCAACATACTTTCCTCCAAAGACTTTAATACCGACCTCTCAGATCACTCGCTTACCGTTGGAGGAGATCTGAAAATTGCTGTAGGTAATGGGCTGAACTTGGATGTTACGATAAATCCTGATTTTTCCAATGTAGAAGTGGATGACATCGTCACCAACTTAACACGTTTTGAAATTTCACTTCCTGAAAAGCGCCAATTTTTTATTGATAATGGAGATCTGTTTGGCAATTTTGGGAGCTTTAGAGACGCCATCCCATTTTTCTCAAGGCGCATAGGAATTGCTAAAGATCCAGAAGGAAATACGATTCAGAATAATATTTTAGGGGGGGTACGATTAAGCGGAAAACTAGATGAAAACTGGCGTCTTGGAATATTAAGCATCCAAAATCAAGAAGATGTAAGCAATCAAATCGCATCCAACAACAACTCCATGGTGGCCCTTCAAAGAAGGATATTTAAACAATCTCAAATTGGTGCCTTTGTCGTGAATCGAGAGAATTTTAAAGACTATGATTTTGTTGATGAAGCGGATGAATTCAACCGAGTTTTAGGAATTGATTTTAATCTGAACTCTGCCGACAACAATTGGATTGGAAAGTTTTATACCCATAAATCATTTCAAGCCAACGATACGGAAGGAAATTTATCCTCCAGAGCCTCCCTTCTTTACAATAGCCGTATTTGGCGGTTCAGTTCGGACTGGGTCTATGTAGATCGAGATTTTAGATCCGACCTTGGCTTTATTCCAAGAACAGGAGTTTTTAAGTCAGGAACTTCAGCAGGTCGGTATTTCTATCCCAAATCGGGTGTGGTCAATTCCCATTTTATCAGACTTTTAAATCTGATGTGGTATCAATCCGATTTAGACTATAAAAAAACGGATCATATCAAATGGCTTGAATACAATGTCGAGTTTAAAAAAATGGATCAGCTTGCTTTTTCCATTAGAGACCAATATGTCTATTTGTCCAGTGCCTTTGATCCCACACGTTCAGAAAACGGAATCCCTTTACCAGAAAATTCAGACTATACTTTTAATGAATGGTCTTTAGAATATACATCTAATGTGGCGAAGCTCTTTAATTTTTCTTCCGAAGTTTCTTACGGTTCTTTTTATAATGGAACACGTTTCTCAATTAAAGGAACTACTCAATACAGAATTCAACCCATACTTTCAATGAGTCTTCTTTGGGATTATAACCAAGTTCGACTTCCCGATCCATATCCTTCGGCAGACCTTATTTTAATCAGTCCAAAAATTGAATTGACTTTAAATAAAAAACTCTTTTGGTCTACGCTTGTTCAGTACAGCAATCAGACTGATAACTTGGGCATCAATTCTAGACTGCAATGGCGTTTTGCACCGCTGTCTGACCTCTTTTTAGTATATAACGATAACTATTATACTCGAGAGTTTGGACCGGTATACCGTTCGATTAATCTCAAAGTAACCTACTGGCTAAGTATATAAAAAAAGACCCGTTTACAACGGGTCTTTACTAGTATTCGGGTAGTTAAAACTGGATTAACTAGCGTTTTGCTTTTTAATCAAGTTCAATGCAGACCCCTCTCTAAACCAATCAATTTGTTGATCGTTATAGGTATGATTTGCTAAGATGGTGTCTTTTGAACCGTTTGCATGAACTAGTTCTATTGTCAAGGATTTCCCTGGAGCAAAATGGGCTAAATCAACAAAATTGAAAACGTCATCTTCTTGAATTAAATCGTAATCGGATTCTTTTGCAAAAGTGATTCCGAGCATCCCTTGTTTTTTCAAGTTCGTTTCGTGAATTCGTGCAAAAGATTTTACTAAGACTACTTTAACACCTAAATGTCTGGGTTCCATCGCAGCGTGTTCTCTTGACGATCCTTCTCCGTAGTTGTGATCTCCTACCACTACGGTTTCTATTCCCGCGGCCTTGTATTGTCTTTGCACATCAGGGACACCTCCGTATTCTCCTGTCAATTGATTCTTGACAAAATTGGTTTTTTCATTGAAGGCATTTACAGCGCCAATTAAACAGTTGTTTGATATGTTGTCCAAATGTCCTCTAAAACGCAACCAAGGTCCAGCCATCGAGATATGATCTGTAGTACATTTGCCTTTCGCCTTGATAAGGAGTTTAGCACCCAATAGGTTTTCTCCATTCCAAGGAGCAAAGGGAGTTAAAAGTTGTAACCGCTCAGAATCTGGTTTAACAATAACCTGAACTGCAGAACTGTCTTCTTCTGGCGCAAGATATCCATTGTCTTCAACGTCGAATCCTTTGGGAGGAAGTTCAATTCCTTGTGGGGGATCCAATCGAACTTCTTCCCCTAATTCATTGATAAGGCTGTCCGTAATAGGATTGAAATCCAAACGGCCAGAGATTGCTACAGCGGCAACCATTTCTGGAGAAGCTACAAAAGCGTGGGTATTGGGATTCCCATCCGCACGTTTTGAAAAGTTTCTATTAAAGGAATGAATAATGGAATTGGGCTCTTGTTTATCTGCACCTTCACGCGCCCATTGACCAATACAAGGTCCACAAGCATTGGTAAATATCTTTGCGTTTAAATCTTCGAATATGGAAAGTAAACCGTCTCTTTCTGCAGTGAAACGAACCTGTTCCGAACCGGGGTTTATTCCAAATTCTGCCTTTGTCTTTAAGTTCTTTGCTACGGCTTGTTTTGCAATAGAAGCTGCACGTGATAAATCTTCATAAGAGGAGTTTGTACACGATCCAATAAGTCCCCATTCTACTTGTAAGGGCCATCCATTGGCTTTTGCAACAGCTTTCATTTCAGCCACAGGAGTTGCTAAATCGGGGGTGAATGGTCCGTTTACATGGGGAGTAAGGGTATCTAAATTGATTTCAATTACTTCATCAAAATAGAGTTCAGGGTTTGCATACACTTCAGGATCTGCGGTGAGGTGCTCTTTTACTTGGTTAGCGGCATCCGCCACATCATCTCTTCCAGTTGCTCTTAAATAGCGTTCCATAGCAGCGTCGTATCCAAAAGTTGAAGTGGTAGCACCTACTTCAGCACCCATATTACAGATGGTTCCTTTTCCGGTACAAGACATGGAAACTGCTCCGTCTCCAAAATATTCTATTATTGCTCCCGTTCCCCCTTTTACGGTAAGAATCCCTGCAACTTTTAAAATGACATCTTTCGGTGCTGTCCAACCGTTTAGTTTTCCTGTAAGTTTTACACCAATAAGTTTTGGGAATTTTAACTCCCAAGCCATATCAGCCATCACATCTACTGCATCTGCTCCACCTACACCTATAGCAACCATCCCAAGACCTCCTGCATTAACGGTATGAGAGTCTGTACCTATCATCATTCCTCCTGGGAATGCGTAATTTTCGAGCACAACTTGATGAATAATCCCGGCTCCAGGTTTCCAAAATCCTATTCCATATTTATTCGACACGGATTCTAAAAAATCGAACACTTCCGCGGAAGTAGAATTGGCGGTTTTTAAATCCTTAGTAGCGCCTTCTTTAGCTTGAATTAAATGATCACAGTGTACGGTTGTAGGTACTGCCACTTTGGGTTTTCCTGATTGCATAAACTGCAATAAGGCCATCTGAGCTGTAGCATCTTGACAAGCGATACGATCAGGAGCAAAATCAACATAATCTTTCCCTCTTACAAAAGCTTGTTTTACAGAAGTATCCCACAAATGAGAATACAAGGTTTTTTCAGTTGCTGTTAATGGTTTGCCTGTTAGTTTTCTGGCTTGGCTTACTCGCTCTGGAAGTCGGCTGTAAACCTGCTTTATCATCTCGATATCAAAGGCCATATTCGTGGATTTAAATTCGCTACAAAATTAGAAAAATAAACAGTAGTTTTTGCCTTTTCGTTTCATGGATTTAAAAAGAATTTGATACGTGAAAAAATCAAATCGCTATCCATTCAAAAAACTCCATTTTAACTTCCCCCAATCTAGGTCATCGATTTAAAAATTTATAAATTTGAAAGGACATTATTTTGTTACTCCCCGTTTCTTTACTTGTACTGCCTTATATAATAAAATGAAAGTAAACTATGAGTGAAAAGTACAGATCTAATTGTCCAATGGCGAATTTGCTTGATATCGTCGGTGATAAATGGTCATTAATCATAATTCGAGATTTATTTCTAAACCGAGATACCTTTTCTAAGCTTTTAAAAAGCGGGGAGGAACAAATTTCTACGAATATTTTAACCAATCGACTGAAACATTTAAAGAAGAATAACATCATTGACTTCGTGAAAGATAAAAACGATCATAAAGTCAAGCATTATTTTTTGACAGACAAAGGGACTGATCTCAATGCAGTAATTTACGACATGACCATGTGGAGTACAAAACACGTCAATCGATCTTTTAATACTGTTGCTTCTACTTGGTTAGAAAAAAGTCAAGGCATCCCCCGAGACTTGATCATTGAAAATGGCAAAAAAAATTACATCTAACATCGCCAAAAACTGTTGGAATTTCATCAAAACCAAGACGAGCTTCATATATATTTCTAAGCTCTATAGCCCTACAAATTGACGTTTAAAAGTTGTCCGCTCAATTGGATAAGTCGAAGTTCAGCCAACTTTGCTTGGTACTTCGCTGCCGCTCTTTGGATTTGAGCATTTCTCAAATTAATCTGCGCTTGTCTAAATTCAATAGCTGTAATGGATCCCAATCTATATTGAGCTTCGGATCTTTCAAAGTTGTAGGTTCCTGTTTCCACTTGTTTATCTTGAATCTCAAAGATTTTAATTGCATTTTGATAACTCTGCTGAGCGTTAGTTACATTACGCTCAAAAGTCAATTGAGTTTCTTGCTCTTGAATCGTTTGGTTTTCAAAGGTGATTTTAGCGTTTTTAACTTGAGTGATTGTTCTGCCGCCATCGAATAAATTCCAAGTTAAGTTTGCACCAATTCCCATCGAAAGGGTGGTGTTGTTTGTTCCTGGGAAAAATGCCGAACGCGGACTTTGGTTTAAATTCCAACCGTAGGAACCTACAAGCCCAAGGGTTGGCAAATATCCTGATTGGCTTACTTTCAAGTCGTAGGCATTTATTTGTTTCAAACTTCTTTGTTGCATCAGTTCTACGTTAAACTGCTCTGCAGTTTCAATCCAGGTGGTGATTTGGATTTCAGGAATAAAAGTGACTTCTGTATCCACGTCAAAGTCTTGATTTATGGGTTGGTTTAAGATCAGGTTCAAATCTCTTTTGGCATTGTCTAATTCTTGTCTGGTTTGCAGTAAATTAATACTGTCGTTAGTGACATCAACCTGAGCATTCAAAACGGCAAGTTTATTCGTTTGTCCAAATGCAAAAGCACTTTCGGCTCGCTTTTGTCTTGTTTTAGAAACCGAAAGAGCTTGTTGTAAATTCGCAGTAGCCTCGGTCAGCTGTGCAACATTAAAATACACACTAAACAATTGTAAAATGGTTTGCTCAATAGTTTGGCGTAATTGCAATTCACTTAAAGCATACTGCTCCTTGAGTCTTTTGTAAGTGTATTTTCTGCCTAAGCCATCAAAAAGCGTATAGTTCAGGTTGATTCCTGCATTGTACCTTTGGGATTCTTGATTGTCCAAATTAACATTGGGTCGAGGTGTACCGTCCTCCAGAAACTGTCCTGGAAAAACAATCTCCGAATCTGAAGCATTAAAATTACCTCCACCACTGAGGGAGACACTAGGCAAATATCCAGAATTGAGAAGTTCGCTGTTGTTCTTTACAATTTCTGTAGTGTTTTTGGACATCTGAATTCCAAAATTATTCTCTAAAGCCATGGCCAAAGCTTCCTCTTTACTGAGAAGATCTTGGGCATGAAGACCCGTTATACTCAAGGCTATACTAACTAAAATAGTGTGGATTTTCTTCATAATTATTTTGTTTTTGATCCTTCTATTTCTTTCATTTTCTCTTCGTCCTTTTTTTCTTTAAGTGCTCGTTCCACAGCTTCTTTTGAAGGAAAATCTCCTGAAGAAAGCCACTTGAGATATACTTTTATTTGATTGCTGTAGGACAAAAAGATAGGAAGTACAATTAGTGTTAAAAGGGTGGCAAAAGTAATTCCATAAGACACAGAAATTGCCATGGGCTTTAAAAACTGAGCTTGCCTACTTTTTTCTAATAACAAAGGAGCTAAACCTGCCACCGTAGTGATGGAAGTTAAGAAAATCGCTCTAAATCGAGATTTTCCAGCATTGAGTAAAGCCTCCTCAAATCGTTGGCCCTCTCTCAAATTGTTATTAAATTTCCCGATGAGAACCAGACCATCATTTACCATAATTCCTATAAGGGCAATAATTCCCAAAACCGATAATATATTCAATGGAAAATTATGAATCCAGTGTCCCCAAGCTACACCGGTAATACTCAAGGGAACCAAAAGGATAAGCAATACCGGCTGAGAAAAACTTCTGAAGGTAAAAGCAATGGTCATGTAAATAAGAATTAAAATAGGTATTCCCGCCGAGGCTAAAGAAGCCGATAGTTTAGAAGCCTCTCTGTTTTGACCTTCATAAGAGGCACTTATTGTGGGATATTTTGCTTGTAATTGAGGGACAATATTTTCTCTAAGGTCACTCATGATCTCAGTAGCTGAAGTGTTTTGCGTATCCTTTATATCCGCAGAAACTTGAATCTCTCTTCGTCCGTCCAAATGGTTAATAGAAACCTCTCCCCGCTCGATGGTATAGTACGCTATTTCCTTCAAAGGTACTCGATCCCCATTCGGTAGATTGATTTTCATGTCCTCCAATTGAGTAATCGAGGAACGTTCATCTTTATTATATCGAACCCATACACGAATTTCATCTTGACCCCTTTGAAAACGTTGGGCTTGTACTCCAAAAAATCCAGAACGAACTTGACTGATTAGGTATTGCAGATCCAATCCAAGAGCATAGCCGTTGTCTTTTAATTGTAAGGTGATTTCTTTTATTCCCGCAGGATCGTTATCGGTTACATCTTTCAATAGGGCATTAGAAAGTAGGATTTGTTTCAACTCGTTTTTAGCTGCTTTGAGTTCATCAATATTATTAGAAAGGAAAGAAACGGATACTGGACTTCCTCCAAAATTATTTCCAGAACCAAATACCAAACTCTCCGCACCAATTACTGGCCCTACCAATTCTGCAAGACGTGAGGAAACTATGTTGGCGCGAATCGCATCTGGGCGTTCTTCTCCGGGCAGCATGTTCATTGTCAAACTGGCCCTTGAGGATCCATTCCCAAGGGTTTTTATCGTATTCACAAAAAGGGTTTTACCCGTTCCTTTCAAATACTTTTCATTCAATTCTTGTTCTACAATTTTTGATTTCAGCTCTATCATGCTGATGATGGAGTCCGTGATTTTTTCATTTGTCCCGTTGGGCATGGTAAGAGTAACTTGTACCCGGTCACTTGCAATATTGGGGAAAAACGATGTCCTCACCACACCCCCACCTATAGAACCAACAGTAAGTGTTAAGGCAGCAATAAAAAGAGCTAAGGTTAAAAAACGATTCTTTAAGGTAAACTCAATCACCGGTGCATAGAGCCGATCTCTCATATACTGCATCATGGTGTCGCCAAGTTTATTTATCGCTCTTAACTTTGCAAAGGTTTTCGCTACAAGAGTCTTGGGTTCTTTTCTGTGTTTGGATAAGGCTTTGGAATGCGCCAAGTGAGCAGGTAAAATAATCAAGGCCTCAATCAAGGAAATTACTAGGGTTAAAATAACGACCACCGAAACTTCACCAAAAAACTCTCCAATTCTACTGTCTAGAAAAAGGAATAAAGAAAAGGCTAAAACCGTGGTAATAATCGCTGATACAACTGGGGGAATAACCTCCAAAACCCCATCTAAAGCTGCTTTATAGGGACTTTTTCCTTTTTCATAATGCTGGTATATGTTCTCCGCAATTACTATTCCATCATCCACCAAAATCCCAATCACAATAATCATCCCGAAGAGGGACAAGACATTGATGGTCACGTTGAACATAGGCGCGAAAATAAACATCCCTAAAAAAGCAATTGGCAATCCAAAGGCTACCCAGAAGGCAAGCCTTGTATTTAAAAATAGGGAAAGGAAAATCAGTACCAACAGCATTCCTTGAAGTGCGTTCTCCACTAAAAGTTGAGTCCGTTCATTCAGTAATATGGATTGATCGCTGAGTATTTGAATTTGCAGGTTTTCTCTACCCGCATTGTACGTTTTGATATAGTCTTTAATCTTATCTGAAGTGGACAATAAATCCTCTGTATTCGTAGAGTTAATGTTGACATTTACAGCAATATTTCCATTGATATAGGAACCATTGGGTGTTTCTGAAAAACGGTCACGAATTTCTGCCACATCGCCTAAACGGATTAGTGTTCCATCGGAATTTGAAGCTACGATAATTTGTGTGAGCTCGTCAGCATAATACGATTTGTTGTTTGCCCGAATTAAAAATTCTTCTGCATCCGTTTTTAAACGTCCCCCTGTTACAATAATATTTGCTTTAGAAACTGCCTGAGCTACGGAAGTAAAACTGAGATTGTAGGCGAGTAATTTATTTTCTTCTACTGCAATTTCAATTTCTTCTTCAGGATAACCCGATATTTCGATTTGAGAAATCCCCTCCATAGCACGAATATCATTTTCAATTTGACGTGCAATTTTCTTTAATGTCAATAAAGGAATATTCTCACCACTTAAGGCAAAATTAATTGTTGATCGAATTTGTTCTTGTTTGGAAACCACCAAGGGCTCCATCCCCGTGGGAAAACTCGGGACTCGGTCTACAGCATTTTTTACCTGTAAAAGCATGAAATCAATGTCGCGTTCTTTCTCAACTTCAACAGTTATAGACCCCCCATTTTCTCTTGAAATAGAAGTTACACGCTCCACTCCTGCCAGCCCCTTGAGGTTGTCTTCGATTTTTAGAACTACTCCCTCTTCAATCTCCTGAGGTGAGGCGCCAGGATAGGTGGCGGTGATCTGAATAATATGGGATTCTGTTAAGGGGAAAAAGGAAGACTTTAATGAATTAACTCCCAAAAGTCCAAATAAGATAAATGCTAAAATAAACACGTTAACTGCAACGTGATACTGGATAAAATATTTAATTATTTTTTTCATTTTCGGAAGATTAGTTTACTGTTGTCATCAACGTTGGATTGACCTCCATTCCTTGGTATGCTCCGATTATTGGCTGAGCTATTAGGAGTTGACCATCAGTTAAACCACTTACAATTGCATCCGTCTCGGTAAAGTGAACAACTTTAACTTGCTTTAATTGCAATTGATTCTTTTCAATTAGGTAGAGTTGTTGATCTCCATCTAATAATCCCCGATCTATTGAAAATACATTTTCGAATTCCAGAGCACCAATTTGAGATTCCATATACATCCCTTCTTTTAATTCTGGGTTACTCACACGAATGAAAACTTCAACCGATTGAGTTTGAGTAGTTACCTTCGCATTGATTCGTGCTACTTTACCTGGGTAGGTTTTCTGGGTGTCGATGGATTTCAGTTCCACGGAAGCCCCTACCGCTATTTTCTCAACATAGGATTTTGGAAGAGCAACTTTCAGCTCATAATGATCGGGGGCAATAAAATCTCCCAACTCTTGGCCCGGACGAATTAAAGACCCTTCCGTAACATTAGCAGCGACTAAAACACCATCAAAAGGGGCTTTGATACTGTAAAAGGTCAAACTCTTTTCTAAATTTTGCAGTGCATAATACGATGAAATAATCCCTCGCCCTGAAATAAACAAACGAACATTCTCCTCCATAGCAGGAAGGGCAGGGACGGTTTGCTCTACATCAAATTGTAATAAAAAAGCTTTCCAAATCTCATAGGCTTCTGAAAAATCCAATTCTAAATCTGGAAGAACTGAGGTAATTAAATTATATAAAGAAGCTCGCTGTGAAATTACATTGGAACGAAACTCTGAAGACTCAATTTGAACAAGTGTTTGTCCTTTTTTATAGGCTTGTCCTGATTTAAATAAAGGCGAAATAGTTTGCATTAAACCCTGAACTCTTGCTGTGACTTTAATTCGTTGATAGGCTTCTAGCACACCATTCGAAGGAATTTGAACGTTATAAACATTGTTTTTTACTTCTACGTAATAAACGTCTTTGACAACTTTTCCTGCCTCTTTTCTCGGGGGTGGGTTTCCATTTGCAATTGATTTTGAAAGTGAAAAAGCTACTACTAAAATTAAGATTCCAAGGACGGATAAAAGGATTCTCCTTAGGTTTTTTAGTCGGTTTTGTGACATGCTATCGTGGTTATTCTGTTATATATAAAGTGAAAATTGAATAGATTGATTCTACTCAATTCGCTTGATTATGAAGGTATACGGGTGTGTACCCTGTTATTTTTCTTTTTTTTTGCAAAAGTACATCTTATTAAATCAATTTAGTGGTGGATTGCTCAAAACTATTCTTTAGGTGTAAACCGAACTTTAGACAGCAATAGCATGTAAAAGTTTAAAATTTACTAATTTGTAGTTTTAAATCATAACTATGAATATCATCGAAAGTCTTTGGAGTGAAATTGTTGGTTTTTTTGGTGTGCGTCAATTTCTAGAAATTATGGCAACGGGTTCTTATGATCAATTTCTAACCTATGAAGGAATTGTTTCCTTAATCGTACCCATCATTCCCCTTTTGATTTTTTTGGAATTGATTTTGGGTTTTATTTATAAAAAGCCCCAAACCAAAGTCTATAAAGTTATTTTTTTAATCTACCTCTTCAATCGGATTGTGGGACGTTTTATCGCTTTTGGTGTGGTGGCGTTGTGCATCGGGTTTTTGGAGCCCTATGCCCTACTAGAAACTAAAATGACTTGGTATTGGTTTATCTACGGTTATGTCGTTTGGGAATTTGCCCATTTCATCTATCACTTTTTAGCGCATAAGGTCCGCCTTTTTTGGTGTTTACATGCAACACACCATTCTCCAGAGGAAATGAATTTGAGTGTGACCCATGCTCATTTTTTTCTAGAAGCTCCCTATGCTGATTTTATCCGTACCTCCATTTGTATTCTTCTGGGAGTAAATCCAATTCTTCTTTTTACAATCATGTTTATTGACGGAACCTATGGCGCATTCATTCACGTTGGTGAAAATCTTATTAAAGACGCGCGTTTTGGATTTTTGAATAAAATCATGCTCACACCTTCTCACCACAGAGTTCATCATGCTAGAAATCCACTTTACATGGATACCAACTACTGTAACCTTCTCAACTTTTGGGATCGTATTTTTGGGACCTATCAGGAAGAAGATCCGAATTTAGAGATTCAATATGGTGTAACTCGTCCTATAGAGTCGGGCAATTTTATCGACGTGTATTTTGGTGAAATCATCAATCTTGCAAAGGATATTGCCAAAGCTCCTGGGATTATCAATAAAATTAAATATGTTTTTTATCCTCCGGGTTGGAATCATACAGGAGAACACAAAACCGCAAAAGGGATTAGGGCTGCTTATTTAGCAGGAAAATAACGCTACAAAAAAAGCCCCCCATTTCACTGGAAAGCTTCTCACTGGTTGAAAACTTTGAGACTTTCTCAAACTAACAACACACAACTTCTTAAAGTGCGGTCTGGACGGGACTCGAACCCGCGACCCCATGCGTGACAGGCATGTATTCTAACCAACTGAACTACCAGACCAAATTAGCGTGTGCAAATATACGCCCCATTTTGAATTTGCCAAACAATTACTCACAAAAAGAAAAAATGAGTAACGGAATGGGATTAACTTTTTAAATTACAGCATCTAAGGCTTCCGCGTATGTGGTCTTTGGTGAAACCCCAACATGACGTCCTACCAATTCGCCTTTATCAAAAACCAATACCGTAGGAATATTTCGAACACCGTACTTGGCAGCAAACTCTTGATTTGCATCTACATCTACTTTACCAACAACCGCTTTACCCTCGTAATCTTGACTTATTTCGTCTATGATTGGACCTACCATTCTACAAGGTCCACACCATGCTGCCCAAAAATCAACCATCACAGGTTTATCTGATTTTAATACGACTTCTTCGAACGTTGCGTCCGTAATTTCTAATGCCATAATTTTTAAATTTTAGTTTACAAAGTTAACTAATTAAAAAACGAACCCTTCGATTTAAAATCAAATTTACTTATTTACCCATACCTTTTTTCAATCCTCTCAATTCAGCTTATATTGCCATTGTGCTTCATCTAAAAAGTCCAATAAATCGGGTGTAATTTTTACTTTTTGCTTTTTGCTATTTAAAGTTAATTTAACTTTTTTGTTGGAATCATACACATTAAAGTAAAGAGATTGATCCCCTTTATAGACCTTTAAATTTTCTTGTAAATTCAAGATTTGTTCTTCGCTTAATTGATGAATATCCAGCTGAAGGGTGAGTTTTTTTGCATTTGTCTCAATGGTGTTTTGCAACATTTCAAAATGTAAAAATTGCATCCTTGGTGCTCCGGCTTTACCAGTATCTCTGTTGACCCAACCTTCTTTGACCATCAAACGAATTCGGATAAATTGATTCACTACCAGAAAATGTCTGTATTTTAAATAATCTTCTCCAAAAATTCGAAACTCGTATTGATCAGTGAAATCCTCTAATACAAATCGTGCCCAGCCCTTTCCATTTCGACTTTCCAAATGTTGTACGTCATTTACAATCCCTCCTACATTTAGTTCTCTGTTTATCAAAAGATTTAAATCCCCTAAATGATTCAATGAAATATTGATAAAGTGCTGCATCTCATGATTAAAGTCGTCTAAAGGATGAGAAGAAATATAGATCCCAACAACTTCTTTTTCTTTTTTTAGACGAATCAAGTTGGTCCACGATTCACAATTGGGTATGGTCAAATCTTGATACGTCTCATTGGTGGCTTCACTAAACAAACTGGTCTGTGCGGAATTCAAATTTTCTTGGTATTTGGCACCAAACCGAATGGCTTTTTCCAAAAAGGTTACCCCATCTCCATCCATATTAAAGTATTGTGCCCGATGAACACTGGCGATGGAATCCAAGCCTCCAGCAAGCACAAGGTTTTCAAAAGCCTTTTTATTAGCAGAACGCAAATCAATACGCTTTACTAAATCAAAAATAGACGTATAGCGGTGCTCTTTTCTGTGCTCAATAATGGTCTCCACGGCACCGCGTCCAACGCCCTTAATTGCACCCATTCCAAAACGGATTGCATTTTCATCATTTACGGTAAACTTGTAAAACGATTCGTTGACATCGGGACCCAGCACTTTCAGACCCATCCTTCTGCATTCCTCCATAAAAAAGGTAACCTGCTTAATATCGTTCATGTTGTTAGAAAGAACCGCTGCCATATATTCTGCTGGATAGTGTGCTTTTAGATAGGCTGTTTGATATCCAATCCAGGCGTAGCAGGTGGAGTGAGATTTGTTAAAAGCATAGGCAGCGAAAGCTTCCCAATCTTTCCATATTTTTTCCAAAACTTCTTCAGGATGCCCTTTAGATTTTCCACCTTCTATAAATTGTGGTTTTAGTTTTTGCAGTAGGGCAAATATCTTTTTCCCCATGGCTTTTCGCAAAACATCAGCATCCCCCTTGGAAAATCCAGCTAGTTTCTGAGACAAGAGCATTACTTGCTCTTGGTAAACCGTAATGCCATAGGTTTCCTCAAGAAATTCTGCCATATCAGGAAGGTCGTAGCTAATTTCTTCTTGACCATTTTTACGATCAACAAAACTTGGAATATACTCTAGAGGTCCGGGGCGATAGAGCGCATTCATCGCAATTAAATCCCCAAAAACGGTCGGTTTTAAGTCTTTCAAATACTTCTGCATTCCCGCAGATTCATATTGAAAAATTCCCACCGTTTCTCCTTTTTGAAACAACTCATAGGTTTTCTGATCGTCTAAAGGGAAGGTATCTGGATCGAGGTCAATATTGTGTTTGTATTTTACCAGCTTTACCGTATCCTTAATAAGAGTAAGGGTCTTGAGTCCTAAAAAATCCATTTTTAACAGTCCCGCTTCTTCAACTACTGAATTGTCGAATTGGGTAACAAATAAATCAGAATCTTTGGCGGTTGCTACTGGGACAAATTGGGTGATATCGTCAGGGGTAATGATCACTCCACAGGCATGTGTTCCGGTATTTCTCAAAGATCCCTCTAGCACTTTTGCCTGTTGGATAGTTTCTCCTGATAGACTGTCCTCCTCAGCGAGATTTTTAATTTCATTGACTCGTAAAACTTCTTCTGTTCTAAGATGTTCTTTTAAGTCTTGATCGGATAATTCAAAAATTTTAGAAAGCTTCATATTGGGGAGAAGCTTGGCTATTCGATCGGCCTCCCCTAAAGGGAGATCTAAAACTCGGGCAGTATCACGAATGGACGATTTTGCAGCCATGGTCCCATAAGTAATGATTTGAGCGACTTGATTGGATCCATATTTTTCAATGACATAGTCGATGACTCGACCGCGTCCTTCGTCATCAAAATCGATGTCGATATCCGGCATACTTACCCGGTCCGGATTTAAAAACCGCTCAAAAAGTAGGTTGTATTGGATGGGGTCTATATTGGTGATTTTCAAGCAATAGGCGACCACAGATCCAGCGGCTGAGCCCCTTCCTGGACCTACCGATACGTCCATTTTTCGTGCAGCTGCAATAAAATCTTGTACAATCAGAAAATATCCTGGATAGCCTGTATTGGCAATTACATCCAACTCAAAGTCAATCCGATCCCGAATTTCTTGAGTCAAATCTGGATAGCGTTCCTTTGCGCCTTCGTAGGTAAGATGCCTCAAATATTTGTTTTCTCCCTCTTTACCTTCGTGATTTGCTAACTGAAAGTCCTTAGGAATATCAAACTTCGGCAACAAAACATCCCGAGCGAGTTCGAAAGGTTCAATTTTATCAACTAAATTTTGAATGTTCTTAATGGCTTCAGGAATATCCTGAAACAAAAGTTTCATCTCCTCAGGGGATTTAAAATAATATTCTTGATTAGGAAAACCATACCGGAACCCTCGTCCACGACCAATCGGTGTAGCTTGTTTTTCTCCCTCTTTTACGCAGAGTAAAATATCATGAGCATTGGCCTCTTCCTTGTGAACATAATAAGTATTGTTGGTCGCGATTAAAGGAATCTTATATTTTCTCGAAAATCGAATCAGGACTTCATTGGCACGGTCTTCACTTTCCTCATGATGCCGCATTAACTCAATATAGAGGTCTTCTCCAAATTGCTCATGCCACCATTGCAGCGCCTCCTCTGCTTGACGATCGCCAATGTTTAAGATCTTAGAGGGAACTTCTCCATAGGTATTTCCTGTGAGAACGATCAAATGATCTTTGTATTGTTCTATTAGTTTTTTATCAATCCTTGGGACGTAGTAAAATCCAGAAACATAGGCGGCAGAGGTCAGTTTTGCTAAATTGTGGTACCCTGCTTTATTCTTTGCTAAAAAGACGATTTGGTATCCATCATCCCTTCGTGTTTTGTCTTTATGGTCTTCACAGACATAAAACTCACAGCCAATGATGGGTTTAATTTTGTGCTCGGCAGTTTTATTATGGGCAGATACTGCTTTGATAAAATGAAATGCCCCCATTAAATTGGCGTGATCAGTTAATGCTACTGCACCCATTTTATGGGAAGCCGCTGCCTCTACCAGCTGGTTGATTTTTGAGGTAGCTTGGAGTACTGAAAATTGACTGTGGTTGTGTAAATGCGAAAAATCTGCCCTTTCAAGTGCACCATCCACCGCGTTATTAGGGGATTGGTCTGCGGGGACTACAACTTCTTTTTTAAATTTTTTTGAAGCTTTTTTTAAATTTCGATGTTGAAGGCCAATGAATTCAAAGGGGGTTGTCCTTTGTCTTAATTCATCGGATTGCTCCATGGAAGCAAAGGCTTTTGGATGCAATTTGTTCAGCCGCATCAGCTCTAAAAAAACGCGAGCTGTCGCCTCAACATCGGCAGTGGCATTATGAGCTTCTTCAAAGCTGTCTTGAAACAAGAAAGAATATAGTTCGCTTAATGTAGGTAGTTTAAACTTCCCTCCACGTCCTCCAGGAAGCTGACAAAGTTGAGCGGTTTCCTCGGTACAGGTATCTATAACAGCCTTGGATTCCAGGGGATCGTTTAAACCCGCTCGTAAATATTCCGCTCCAATAATGTTGCGATCAAACGAAACATTGTGGCCGATAACATAATCCGCCTGAGCCAAGGCGCTTTCAAATTTTGCTAGAACTTGGAGCAGTGAAACTCCCTCCGCTTCTGCTAAAGCTGTACTAATCCCGTGAACCTGCTCTGAATCAAAAGGTATGGTAAAACCCTCCGGTTTGATTAAATAATCTTGATGAGAGAGTAGATTCCCTTGAGCATCGTGTATTTGCCATGCTATCTGGATACAACGCGGCCAATTTTCACTATCCGTAAGTGGAGCGTCCCATCGTTTGGGCAAACCCGTAGTTTCCGTATCAAAGATTAAATACATAGGCTAAAAGTAGCAAAACCCTTTTGGCTGAAAAAGGGGTTTCCATTGGAGTTATCAACTATACTTCAAATTGGATCTTTTTTTTAACACAAACCGTACCCATCCAATAAATGAGAATACGTAATTAAAGCAGGGGAATAGGAAGTTCCCTTTTTGAAGCTTTCTAAAAACTATTTCAAAAACAAAAGAAGTATTTAAATTGATGGAGATATTGAAGCAATGGGATTATCTTTACCAAAAAAAAGGAATTAACCCACTATTAGACCTTTTCAACGAACTTCCTTCTCAAAAAACGCTAGAAAGAGCCTTTTTTGAGTCGAATTGTGTCCAATTGCGAGGTCTAGTAGGTTCCGGATTCAGTTTTCGAATTGCATCAGCATTCCAAAATAATCCTCAATTTCTCCTAATCGTGATGGACGATGCCGAACAGGCCGCCTACTATCTTAACGATTTCGAACAACTGCTTTCCCCTAGCGAGGTCTTATATTTTCCTGCAAGCTACCGACAACCTTATGCCCCTGAAAGTACAGATAATGCAAATATTCTTCTGCGTGCAGAAGCTATGAAAAAGCTGAGTACCTCCAAAAAACCACGATTGGTGGTAACCTACCCACAGGCGATCTTCGAAAAACTAATTTCCCATCGGACACTGAAACGCATTGGGCTTACCCTAAAAAAAGAAAGTATCGTTTCACTTTCTTCATTAAATGAACGCCTTTTTGAAATGGGTTTTGAACGTGTTGATTTTGTTACGGAACCCGGAGAATTTGCAGTTCGTGGAGGAATCATTGACGTGTTTTCTTTTGCCTATCAACACCCCTACAGGATTGAATTTTTTGACGATACTATAGAACGCCTTTCCAGTTTTCAAGTAGAAAACCAAAGATCTGTTGCTGCCTTTAACCTCATTGAAATTTTGCCCGACACCTCCAATCTAGAATCAACCGCAGAGCGAAAAACAATTTTAGAGTTTTTCCCTCAAAACAGCAGTTTTATTTTTGGGAACTTAGATAAAATAACCGATCATCTTAAACAACTTTTCGACAAAGCTAGCAGGGCATTTCAAAAGACTGGCGTACAGTCACAGTATCCCCCAGAAGCTCTTTTTGTGGGAGCTAAAGAATGGATTGCTGACTGCGAAAACAAGTCGGTGCTTTTGCTTGAACGTTCGGATCAGCTGCCTGCTACGTCCGTGATTTCATTTAAACAAAGTCCTCAACCCGCTTTTAATAAACAGTTTGATTTATTGATTGACTACCTTAATAAAAATCACGAGAAAGGGTATCAGAATTCACTATTCTGCAGTCATGAACAGCAGGCCAAACGCTTTCATGACATCTTTGAAGAACAAAAAGAAACGGTTCATTATTCTACCCATGTCCTTCCACTGTATCAAGGATTTGAAGACTTAGAAGTCCATTGGGCCTGTTTTACAGATCATCAAATTTTTGAACGCTACCATAAATTCAAATTAAAATCCGAAACAACCAAAAAGCAAGCACTGAGTTTAAAAGAGCTTACTCAGATGGAGGTTGGTGATTTTGTAACGCATATAGATCATGGGATTGGAAAATTTGGAGGGCTTCAAAAAATCGAGGTAGAAGGAAAATTCCAGGAAGCCATCAAGTTAATTTATGGTGAGCGAGACGTTTTATACTTGAGCATCCATTCCCTTCACAAGATTAGCAAATTTAACGGTAAAGATGGAGCCACCCCCAAACTTTATAAGCTTGGCTCCAAAGCGTGGAAAGCACTCAAGCAAAAAACCAAGAAAAGGGTCAAAGAAATTGCCTTCAACTTGATAGAACTCTATGCCAAACGCAGACAAAAAATCGGTTTTGCTTTTGCACCAGACAGTTATTTGCAGTGGGAACTAGAAGCCTCATTCCTCTTTGAGGATACCCCAGACCAAAGTAAAACGACAGAAGCCATAAAAAAAGACATGGAATCAGCCCAACCGATGGATCGCTTGGTTTGTGGTGATGTTGGTTTTGGAAAAACAGAGGTTGCCATCCGAGCTGCATTCAAAGCCGTGGACAACAGCAAGCAGGTGGTCGTTCTCGTTCCAACAACAATATTGGCTTTTCAGCATTTTAAAACCTTTAGCACACGACTCAAAGACCTTCCCGTTAGGGTCGATTACCTCAACCGATTTCGAAGCTCAAAAGACAAAAAACAGATTCTTATAGATCTCGAAGAAGGAAAAATTGATATTCTAATTGGCACCCATCAACTGGTCAGTAAAAATGTTCATTTTAAAGACTTGGGGTTACTTATTGTTGATGAGGAACAAAAATTTGGGGTTGCGGTTAAAGAAAAAATTCGTTCTTTAAAAGAGAATATTGATGTACTTACCCTAACTGCTACTCCCATTCCAAGAACGCTGCAGTTTAGCCTAATGGCTGCTCGCGATCTTTCTGTCATCGCTACCCCACCGCCAAATCGATATCCTATTGAAAGTGAAGTTCTGCGTTTTAGTGAGGTTCAAATTCGGGATGGAATCCTCTATGAATTACAACGAGGAGGTCAGGTATATTTCATTCACAATAGAGTAGAAAATATCAAAGAAATTGCTGGGATGATACAGCGCTTAATTCCTGATGCTCGTGTGGGAATTGCTCATGGACAAATGGAAGGTAATACACTTGAAAAAAATCTGTTGAGTTTTATGGAAGGTGATTTTGATATCCTCATTGCCACAACCATTGTTGAAAACGGGCTAGATGTTCCCAATGCCAATACCTTGTTTATTAACAACGCTCAAAATTTTGGTCTTAGTGATCTTCACCAAATGCGGGGTCGTGTAGGTAGGAGCAATAAAAAGGCCTTTTGCTATTTTATCACACCACCACTGAGCGCGATGAGCAGCGATGCCCAAAAAAGAATTAAAACAATTGAACAGTTCTCCGCCTTGGGTTCAGGAATTCAAATTGCGATGAAAGATCTTGAAATCCGAGGTGCAGGGGATTTGCTTGGTGGAGAACAAAGCGGGTTTATTAATGAAATTGGTTTTGAAACTTATCAAAAAATCTTACAGGAAGCCATTGATGAACTCAAAGAAAACGAATTCAAATCCCTCTATGAAGACGAACAAAACGACTCCTTCAAGACCTATGTGAAAGAAGTACAAATAGATACCGATCTGGAAATTTACCTCCCCGATGACTATATCAATATTGTCAAGGAACGACTTGCGTTGTACCAACAGCTAAGCAACATTAAAACCAACACTGAGCTTGTTGAATTTGAGGAACAATTAATAGATCGCTTTGGACCCCTCCCAGAAGAAGCCAAAGAATTGCTAGAAAGTGTCCGTTTAAAATGGATTGCAACCCAGTTGGGCATAGAACGAGTACTTCTCAAAAATAAGCGTTGTACGTGTTATTTTATTGCAGATCAACAAAGTACCTTTTTTCAATCGCCACGATTTTCGCATCTAATCACTAAAGTTCAAGAAAATCCAGACCGAATGATGCTCAAAGAAAAAAATACCTCTCAAGGGCTTAAGCTTCTATTAAACATTAAAAATGTCGATGAAGTAAAGTCGGTAAAAGAATTGTTGGAAATACTCGTCCTGCCTACAATAATTTCAAATTCTTAATCACCTTAAATGCAATATTCACTTGATCTTCGTGCATCAGTATCGTAAATTCATTAGACGTTGAAATAACTTCGTTAATGTTCACCCCCTCCCAGGAAAGACGCTGAAAAATAAAATAATAAATTCCAGGTATGGTCACGTTTTCCTCTGGAAGTTTGATCGTAATTGAAGATAAATTTTCAGTTTTAGAATAACAAACCTCATTTTTAAAAAGCCCGTCAACCAGACTGGCAATATTTTGACTAACAATGATATTACATTCTGAAACTCCTCTTGAAGAGGTATAAAACACTTCTTTAAACTGCTCGATTTCTTTTAAAAGATTAGCTTGAGCAAAAAGAATGCTGTCCGAAATTAGAAAACTGTAATCCACCAAAGACGAACGCACCGTAATGTCTCCCAAATTTTTTAAAACTTTGACAATTTGCTTGGTTTGAACAAATTCTGCGGTGTCAGAAATTCGTTTTAATGCCATAACGATAGCTCCTGGCTTTACAGGTTTCTTAATCAATTCCTCAATATCAGTTTGAATATGACGCGAAAGTGAAGTGAGATTAATAATCCCTTCTGATAATGCGGAGGACAAATAAGGTTTTGTTTTGATGTATTCAACTACAGTAGCGGCTATTGTTTTCATACCATATCGTTTTCTGCAACAAAAGTAATTATTTAAAACAAAATGTTACAAATTAAACATTATTCCCATGCATAAAATGCATTTTTGAGGTGTTTCAACTTCCAATTTTGACCCTGAATTGTGATAGCGATAACATCAAATCGAACTTCCAGATCCATTTGATTCTCCTCGAGGTAGTGGTTTACTGCTTCAACCAAAAGTTTGATTTTTTTTGAGGAAATAAATTGCTGGGGAGTTCCAAAAAAGTCTGTGCTTCTAGCCTTCACCTCGATACATATTAGTTTTTCCTTTTTTTGCATGAGCAGATCAACTTCAGCCCGCCCAGCGCGGTAATTTTGCTCTAATAGTGCGTACCCTTTATTTAGTAAATACGCTTTAGCTTTTGCTTCTGCTTCTTTCCCAAAGAGGTTGTGCTCTGCCATCAGAATTCATTTGGAGTAAATTAAAGATACAATCTAGCCCCTAAAAAAGGGACAGTTTTGTGTACTTTTGACAAAATTTAAGTCGTTCCTATGCCGAAACGTTATACTGTTACAGCAGCGCTACCCTACACAAACGGTCCCATTCATATTGGACATTTAGCTGGAGTCTATATTCCTGCAGATATATACAGCCGTTATTTAAGGGAGCAAGGGAAAGATGTCGCCTTTATTTGTGGAAGTGATGAACACGGAGTTGCTATTGCTTTAAAAGCAAAAAAAGAGGGTAAAACACCGCAACAAATTATCGATCAATACGACCAATTGATCCGTGAGTCTTTCAACTCTTTCGGAATAGCGTTTGATCATTATTCCAGAACTTCTCGAAAAATTCATCACGAAACTGCTCAGGAATTTTTCAAAATTCTCTATGATAAGGGTGTTTTTGAAGAAAAAGATTCTGAGCAACTGTACGATCCAGAAGCGAAACAATTTTTAGCTGATCGTTTTGTTACAGGTAGCTGCCCAATTTGTCAAAATCCAGAAGCGTATGGAGATCAATGTGAAAGTTGTGGAAGCACACTAAGCGCAACGGAATTAATTCATCCGCAATCTACATTAAGTGGGGCAAAACCTGAATTAAAAAAAACCAAACACTGGTATCTTCCTTTAAATCAATATGAAGATTTTATATCAAAATGGATACTAGAAGGACATCAAAACGATTGGAAACCAAATGTATACGGTCAGGTAAAATCCTGGGTTAGCAATGGACTCCAGCCCAGAGCGGTAACCCGAGATTTAGATTGGGGTATTGCTGTTCCTGTGCCACATGCTGAGGGAAAAGTCTTGTATGTGTGGTTTGATGCACCCATTGGCTACATTTCTTCAACGAAAGAATGGGCAAAAGAAAAAGGAAAAGATTGGGAGCCTTATTGGTGTGATAAAGAAACCCAATTGGTCCATTTCATTGGAAAGGATAATATCGTTTTTCACTGTATTATTTTTCCCGTTATGCTAAAAGCTTCTGGGCGTTATATTTTACCCGAGAATGTACCCGCAAATGAATTTTTAAATCTGGAAGGACAAAAAATATCGACCTCTAAAAACTGGGCAGTATGGCTTCATGAATATTTAGAATCATTTCCTGAACAGCAAGATGTCTTGCGTTATGTCCTTACAGCCAATGCTCCTGAAACAAAAGATAATGATTTTACTTGGGACGAATTTCAAGCGAGGAATAACAATGAATTGGTAGCCATTTATGGAAATTTTATCAATCGAGTAATGGTGCTGACTCATAAATACTATAATGGATTTGTACCTCAACCCCATACCCTGCATGAAGAAGATAAAAGTGTCTTGCAGGCCATGGCTCAGCTCCCCAAAAAAATTGGAGATTCTATAGAAAACTATCGCTTTAGAGAAGCGAGTCAAACCCTTATGAGTTTGGCACGAATGGGAAATAAATACCTCGCAGATGCCGAACCTTGGAAATTGATAAAAACGGATCCTAATCGTGTACAATCGATTATGTACACGGCTTTACAAGTTGCCGCTGGTCTGAGCATACTCTCAGAACCTTTACTCCCCTTTACAGCCCAAAAGCTTCGAACGATGTTGCAACTCAAATCAAAATCCAAGCTTTGGGAGCAAGTTGCCCATGGAGACACACTGCTTCAACCCAAACATCTCTTAGGAGCATCCGCTTTGTTATTTCAGAAAATTGAAGACGATCAAATGGAGTCAGAGCGGAGTAAACTTCGAAATGCTGCTCAGAATAATAAAGAGGAACAAAAAAAAGCAACCCCTCTAAAACCACAAGTAGAAGCAAGTCAATTTGAGACACTTGATCTGCGGGTAGCGGAAATCCTTGAAGCTAAAAAAGTTAAGAAAACAAAAAAATTGATGGAACTCACTGTACTCCTCGGAGAGGAAAAGAGAACCGTTGTTTCTGGGATTGCCAATGACTATGACGAAACTGAATTGATAGGAAAAAAAGTAACCCTTTTGGTGAATCTCAAGCCCAGAGCACTCAAGGGGATCGAAAGTCAAGGCATGATACTTTTGGGAGAAAATGAAGCAGGGAAATTAATTTTTGTCGCTCCAGAGGATACCCAAGTTCGAGCAGGAACACCCATTAAATAGTGGATCTCCAATCCATGGTTCCCATTGCCTATCATTCCAGCTATAAGCTTCCTCTTCCAGAAAACCATCGGTTCCCGATGGAGAAATACGAACTACTTCCTCAGCAGTTACTTTTAGAAGGCACCTGCAAGAAAGAAGATTTTTTTGAACCGCATCCGGTACCTCTTGAGACCGTTTATCGGGTTCATGATCCCGATTATGTAAAACGATTGTGCAATTTAGAACTTCAAAAAAATGAAGTTAGAAAAATCGGATTTCCACTAAGTGAGGCGCTTGTAGAAAGAGAATTTATCATCGCAGGGGGGACGGTTATGGGAGCATTAAAATCCCTTCAAAATGGCATTTCGATGAATATTGCAGGGGGTACGCACCATGCTTTCCACTCTCATGGAGAAGCCTTTTGTCTTTTAAATGACCAAGCTATTGCCGCTCAATATCTGTTGGATCACACTCCTCTTAAAAAAATTTTGATTCTCGATCTGGATGTTCACCAAGGAAATGGAACCGCAGAGATTTTTAAAAAAAATGATGCGGTTTATACTTGCTCCGTTCACGGCGCTAAAAATTATCCTTTTAAAAAAGAACAAAGTGATTTGGATGTAGGCTTGGATGACCAAACGGATGACCTCACCTATTTAAATGAAATTGAAACCATACTAACTAAGTTGGTAGATCAACTCCGCCCTGACTTTATTTTTTATCTATGTGGTGTTGATGTATTAGGTTCGGATCAATTAGGTCGCTTAAATTTAAGCTTGGCAGGGTGCAAACAACGTGATCGACTGGTTTTGGAATATTGTAAAAACAAAGGAATTCCAATACAATGCAGTATGGGAGGGGGGTATTCCAAAGACCTCAATATCCTTATTGAAGCACATGCCAATACCTTCCGTGAAGCTGTTGATTTATTTGGCTAGGCACGCCAAGTGTGGCTTTTCATTTCAATGGCTGCAATCACAATATCCTTTCTACTAACCTGACCAACCAGTCGGTTTCCTTCCATAACGGGATATCTTCTTCTACTACTTTTTGAAAAAAGTGCAGCAGCATCAAAAACACTTGTATTTGCGGGTATAGTATCGACTTCTTTGGTCATGAAATGAGCAACTGACTTATCTAAAATTGGAAGATTAAAATACCGGCTGTCTGATATTTCCTTCATACAGTCTGCTTCCGAAATCACTCCGACGAGCGTTCCATTTTCATCGACCACAGGACCTCCAGAAATACGATTAGAAATAAACGCTTTCATAACCTCATGAATCGTTTGTTCAGGAGAAAAAATGACCAATTGACGGGTCATGATATCCCCTACTGTTAACTTTGCGGGAGTGATCCTAACGGTTTTAGCTCTTTCTCCCTGAAAACTTTTTATCGGCATACTATTAGTTTTTTGGTCTCAGTAATATAGTGTTTTTTGACGAAATCCATCTACTCCTATTCCGAAAAGGACCCTTCATTAAAAAATATAGCAGTAATATTGTTAAATTTAAGTTCATGAATCAAGTTGGTATTTTAGGATGTGGTTGGTTAGGTGTGGGCTTGGCAGAAAAACTAACTTCAGATAGCTTTGGCCTCAAAGTCTCCAGAACTTCCCTAGAAAGCATCGCAGAGCTTAAAGCTAAAGGTTGGGATGCCCATCAAATTTTTGTTGCCAATTCCAGTGTGCAAGGCAATTTAGAGTTTTTTGAAAATTTAGATCAACTTATCGTTTCCATTCCACCTGGAAGAGCTAATTCTAGTGGATATTTTGAAAAGATTTCTTCTCTTTTAAAACATTTAAAATCCTATCCTAGATGTCGAATCATATTCTTGAGTAGTACCTCGGTCTATGGAAAAAAAGGAGGTGTTTATAATGAATCCAGCTCTGTTTTCCCTGAGACAGAAGCAGCAAAAGCATTGGTTCAAAGTGAAAGGTTAATAGTAAATTCCCCACATTCTTCCCTTGTTGTACGTTTGGGTGGACTGATAGGAGCTGATAGAAATCCCATTTTTTCGCTTTATAAAAAATTAATTCCAAACCCAAATGGAAGGATCAACTTTATCTCTAAAGAGGATGCTGTATTGGGATTGTTCCAACTTATCAAACATACAGCGCTGGAGGGAATCTTTAATATAGTCCATCCACATCATCCTACTCGAAGAGAATATTATCTTAAGATGGCTACCAAATATGAACTACCAACACCTAATTTTAAGGATGATGAACCGGCTGTGGAACGATTCATCCAAGCGACCAAAATTGAATTTGAAACCGAATTTCGATATACCGTTGATAATTTGTTAATAGATTAAAGAGAAGCAGGCAGAGTTGTGCTGTTGATTTATTTAATTTACTTCAACAACAGAAACATGTCAAAGCAAAATCAATATATCGCCTTATTAGAGAAACTGCTTACTCACTTAAAAAATGCTAAGCTCGAGTATTATAAGGCCTCCGATCAAGCTGGATCCCCTGAAAAAAAACGTTTTTTTAACCAGCAGGGGTTACTAAGAAATCGATATTTTCAAGAAACTCTAATTGAACTTCAATACTTTGGAATGTCTTCCGAGGATCTTGTAATTAGTCGATTTAATTTTGATCAGTTGTTAATATCTTCCATTGAAACCCTCAAAGCTACAGCAATAGAAAAATGCATTTTTGCAGATCAAACGCTTTTGGAAATCTACACTCAGTTGGATTCTTTTGAAATTAAAAATCTAGACCTCCAAAAACATGTTTCTAATTTAGAAATGGCAATGAGCCAAAATAAAGAATGGGTGGAGCTTATTTTAGAAAAAAAACGAGCTTCTTATTAAAGAGCGGTTTCTGAGGTAGTTCCTGTTTCAAAATTTTGATCTTCATCCTTTAGTGATATCATCCTAGAAACCAAGGCGTTGTAATACTGATACAATAATTGTAAAGAAGGTACAAGAGAATCCGATTTGTAATGTCTTGTAAAATATCGAGATTTCTGTGTCTGCATATCCACAACCTTCAAGCGACTGGTAATTTGAGGTATATTTAAAAGATCCGGCAAGGGATTTGTTCGCATTTCTTTTATCCGTGCAGACAAGGCAATCAGGTCCACCTCAACATCCTCCACATTCAATTCTTTGAGTCGGGACATGGATTCGTATATATTCCTAAAAGCTTCCCACTCCTCCAGTTCATAGGCTGTTAAAAATTCTTCAGGATACGCAATCAGTTCAAATTCCGGTTTGGGTATAGAATCTCTAGTTTGTTCAACTAGAGTGGAAGAGACCGTCCCGAGCTGTTGTTTTTGATTTGTGCATGAAATGAGAAACAGTAACGAATAGACAAAAAAGAGGTACGGTTTGATTTTCGTTTCCATTAAATTCCTATTGAATTAATCTTGAACAAAAGTATGGTGAAAAATAAAAACTGAAGTATAAATAAGTGAAAAGGGAAAGGCCCATCGATTTGAATTTTCCAATGGTGAAATCCCATTTGAAGAGGAAAAGCCACGAACGCCCACCCAACATAATTATGAACAGATGCCAAACCCTCAGAAAACGTCCAAAAATCGAGTACAGGTGCTACGGGTTCAATGACTAAATCCAAAGTAAGCATCAGCCCCACACCGAGAAGTGTTTTCAACCAAAACGAATTTGAAAAAAAAGCGGCAATACTCCCGGTAATAAAGGTCAGTATGCACCAATTAATTCCAATCAGCCAAGGCACCTCAAATACTTTGGGTCCTAAAACTGCTCCATAAGAATATTCGCCAAAAATAAGTCCGTAACGTACCCCCAATATTTCCGCTGCCATTCCCACAACAAAACACAGAAAGAGCAGACCAAGCGCTTTTTGATCGCGCTTTAAATTAATGAGGAGAAGCCCAAAACTTAAAAGTAAATTTAGAGGAGTAGCACGAACAAACCATGAGGCATTACTGTAAATAATTCCAAGGATACCCGATACGTGAAATAACCAGATCAGAAAAATGGAAACGTGTTGTTTGGTAAAGACTGTACTTAAGTTCATTAACTCGCTTTGGGTATCATTTCATCGACAATTTTCGCTGAGAGTAAACATAGTGGAATCCCGCCTCCTGGATGAACGCTTCCACCACAAAAATATAAGTTTTTTATACGATTAGAAAAATTTGGATGTCTTAAAAATGCCGCCATGGGATTATTACTCGACGCTCCATACAAAGCCCCTAAATGGGATTGTGTTTTTTCTTCAATCATGGGTGGCGTGAGGACCTCCTCACAAGCAATTAAAGGACCTAATGAAGTTCCTAACTCCTTGGAAAGTTTAGAGATAATTTGTTTGCGCAACTTTTTTACCAAGGCCTCCCAATCTTGGCCATGATTTGCGGGTGTATTGATCATCACAAACCAATTTTCGCATCCTTTAGGCGCATCCTGGGGAACATCTTTAGAGGTGATATTTACATAAATTGTGACGTCATCTGCAACGGTTTTATCTTCAAAAATTGCTTTAAATTCTTTTTGATAATCATCCGAAAAAAAGATGTTATGTAAATCAAGCGAATCAAAAGTATGCTCAATTCCCCAATAAAATATGACTGCTGAACTTGAACGTTCTTGCTGCAAAGTTGTTTCAGGGGCTTTATGTTGGGGTAACAGTTTTTTATACGTCGGGTAAACATCCATATTGGACACTACCAAATCCGTTGGATGAAATCCTGTACTCGTATGAATTCCTTTTGCTAAATTATTTTCGACAATAATTTCATGCACCCTGGTGTTAAAATGAAAATGTACTCCCAACTTTTTGGCTAAATCAAATAATGCTTGTGTAATGGAAACCATCCCTTTTGTGGGAATAAAAGTTCCATAATGCCCTTCTAAATGCTGGATTAAGGTCATTATACCAGACGTTTGAAAGGGGTCTGAACCGTTATAGGTTGCATACCGATCAAAAAGTTGAACCAATTGAGCTGCTTTGAAGTTTTCTTGATTCACTTGATGTAAGCTTTTCGGAAGTTCTAATACCCTCAAATTTGCGATAGCTTTTAAGGTGGAAAGCGTAAAATAAGTTTTAAACCGGTGAAGCGACTGTTCTAAAAAAAGGGAGTGGGTAAGGGTGTATTTTTTTTGAGCTTTTTTTAAATATTTTTCGACTTTCTCTGCAGGTTCTCCAAATACCTTTTCTACTTCCTTGATAAATAAGTGCCGATCAGAATAGGCCGTAAACTGGGTGTGATCTGACCAAAAATAGTTGCAAGCAACATCTTTTTTTTTGTATTGAAAATAGGTTTCTGCTTCTAAACCTGCCATATCGAAAAGCTGCGTAATATAGTCTGGCATGGTAAACAAAGAGGGGCCTGCATCAAAACGATACCCCTTTAACTCGAAAGCGGAGAGTTTACCTCCAGGATAGTCATTCGCTTCAAAAACAGTCACCTGATACCCTTTTAATGCCAAACGAATACTGCTTGCCAATCCAGCAACCCCTGCACCTACAATGTGTACACTTTTCATGAAGACAGTTTTTTAGTTGTATCGGAAAGTAAATAAAAACGAGAAAAAAGATCTTCTTTATACCAGTTTTTTTGGCGAGTCTCTTGTACGATTTTTGCATGTTGCCTTCCTTTATAAGCAAAGGCATTTACGGCCTCGAAGCTCTCCCAAATACTTACCGTAGCTTGTTGAATAAAAGGCCACTCCCCAATTCCCTTATAATACAAAACCCCTTCCGCTGATTGAATGGCTTTACTCGCTGCAGGGACAGCTTTCCAGAAAGAAAAAAGTCGGTTCCAGCGGAGGGTAGCTCTAGTAATTACGACGACTTTTAATTTGTTTTTTATACTCAACTGCTGCTCGTCAAGTGTACTTTCAATATTTTTAAACGGATTGAATCCACTCCATTTTCCATGGCTTTTAACGGATTGCAAAACAAGATCTCTTTGGGAATGGGCTTTTTTTTGATAGGACTTAAAGACCCTATGGTTGCTAATGAAATGCGTATAATCCTCTTGCTTGGTCCAAACTCCCATAAAAGCATAGGTAGAAAAATCAGGAGACAAACTAAAACCATCTCCTCCACCTGTTCCAAGAAATTTATAAAATTGCAAACCCTTCACCTCTTGCATTTGCTTACCAACAACCCCCATTTGTTTAAAAGCCCACAATCGGTGCTTTTGGAACGAAAAGAAAGTTAAAGTGGTTATTGCTGGCATGGTTTTCTTAGCCGATTGCTAATGCTCTAATATAGCAGTTTAATCTAGGGGAACAAAGAAAAACGTCTCTGTTTAGGATTTTAGAATTTAACTTATGGAAGTAATCTTGCAGAGACGTTTGAAACCAAATTGAATTTAAACTTGTTTAAAGATATATAAAAATTGTTATACAAAATGTGTTTATGAGATTAATTTTTTAACTGATCGATAAAAAAAAGTATATGATTCTGTGAATCATTAAGTTACACTATATACAGTTCAGGTAAAAAAGTGTATTTTCATGTTACTAAATTTAGATTAATGAAAAAAATGAATCGTTTTGATATTTTTATCTATGCCTTAATCATTGCCAATATCGTTGCAATGGTTCTCGAATCTCATCAATCCATTGAGAAACAGTTCTCTAGAGGTTTTCACTATTTTGAACTCGTATCCATACTCATTTTCTCCTTAGAATACCTCTACAGGATACTGACCAGCTTCAAAGAAGAAAAGTGGAAAGGAGTTAAAAAATACATGTTTAGTTTTTTTGGATTGATCGATTTAATTTCTATCCTTCCTTTTTACTTAAAGCAATTTGTATTGTTAGACGGTCGATTTTTCAGAATTCTCCGACTGTTTAGACTCTCCCGTGTGTTTAAGCTCGGCAGAGACAGTAAGTCCTTGAAGCTTTTTATTAAGGCCTTAACCTCTGTTAAAAATGAATTGAAGTTCACTTTATTCCTTTCCATTTTGACCATACTCTTTTCAGCATCTGCCATCTACTTTTTAGAAAATGAAGCCCAGCCCGAAGTTTTCTCCAGCATTACTGCTTCTCTCTGGTGGGCTACCGTATCTCTAGCTACAGTAGGCTACGGGGATATTGTACCTATTACGGTTTGGGGGAAAGTTTTTGCTTCAATAATTTCCTTGGTGGGAATTGGTGTAGTAGCCATTCCTACAGGAATTATTAGTGCTTCATTTGTGGAGGAAATTCATAGCTCTAGAAAGAGATAATCCTAAATTAAAATTTTTCTTCTGACATAAATTTTTGTTTCTTAGGGTCAGATTTATAAAAATGCTTCATCCATGAAAAAATTAATCTTTGTTTTCCTACTGCTCCAATTTTCAGGGATTAAAATTATTGCACAACAACCTTCAACCCTGGAGGGAAAAAATATACTTGTTGTCTATGGAGGCTGGAAAGGTCACCAGCCAGAAATTTTTGCAACTAAAATAGCGGACTGGCTTAAAACACAACATGCGAATGTAATTCTCTCAGAAAGTACCGCATCCTACACGGATACTGAACTCATGGATTCACTCGATTTAGTCATTCAACATATTACCATGAGTAAAATGAGCGCCAGAGAGTCCAGTGGTTTAAGTCGCGCAATTCTCAACGGAGTGGGACTTGCAGGATGTCACGGAGGTTTAGGTGATTCCTTTAGAAACGATACCGAATTCCAATATATGGTAGGAGGGCAATTTGTTAAACATCCAGGAGGACAGGTAGATTATCAAGTTACCATTACCGAAAAAGAAGACGAAATAACCAAAGGAATTCGAGATTTTAATCTGCATACAGAACAATATTATATGCATTTTGATCCACTTATTGAAGTCTTAGCGACCACACGTTTTAGCGGTGAACACGATGCCTGGATTGAAGGGGTAGAAATCCCCGTGATTTGGAAAAAACCCTATGGTAAGGGTCGCGTATTTTATTCCGCATTAGGGCATTCGGAGGACCTCTTTGAAGTTTCTGAAGTATGGACTCTAATGACTCGTGGTATTGAGTGGGCTACAAAATAGCCCTTCATTTTTTAAGCTCTTTTTTTAGATTACCTTTGTGCTGCTATGAAAAGAAAAATTGTCATTATCGGCTCGGGGTTTTCCTCACTCTCTGCTGCCTGCTACCTTGCTCAAGAAAACAATGAAGTCCATGTTTACGAAAAAAATAGCACCTTAGGAGGTCGGGCACGTCAACTCAAAAAGGAGGGATTCACGTTTGATATGGGGCCCTCTTGGTATTGGATGCCGGATGTCTTTGAATCATTTTACAACGATTTTGGGAAAAAAACCAGTGATCTGTACGAATTGGATCGACTCGATCCCGGATATCAGGTTGTTTTTGGAGAAAACGAATCCATTGCTATTGGTGATTCCCTTGAAAAAATTTACGCCGTTTTTGAACACGAAGAAGTAGGCAGTAGTACAAAGCTAAAACGCTTTATGGCTTCCGCCAAAGAAAACTATACGATTGCTATCCAGGATCTGGTTTATCGCCCTGGTTTGTCCCCATTAGAATTGGTAACCCCTGTTACCATTAGAAAAATTAACTACTTTTTAAGTAATATTAAAAAAGACGTATACAAAGAATTTAAAAGTCCCAAACTAAGACAAATACTCCAATTCCCGGTTTTATTTCTTGGAGCGAAACCAGCGAATACCCCCTCCTTTTACAACTTTATGAATTGGGCAGATTTTGGCCTAGGAACTTGGCATCCAAAAAATGGCATGTACCGAATCGTGGAGGGAATGGTTGGCATTGCTGAATCTCTTGGAGTCGTATTCCATACGGATGCCTCGGTAAGTAAAATAGAAGTTGATGCTTCAGGGAAAGCGAAAGGAATTCTTGTGAATGGGTCATTTGTGGCTGCAGATGTTGTCCTTTCTGGTGCCGATTACCACCATACTGAAACCCTTCTCGAACCAAAGCACCGAGCATATAGTGAGGCCTATTGGGACAAAAAAGTCTTTGCCCCGTCCTCTTTACTCTTCTACATTGGTCTTGATAAAAAAGTAAAAAACGTTTTTCATCACAACCTCTTTTTCGATGTAGATTTTGACACCCATGCTCAAGCCATTTATGATCACCCTGCCTGGCCTGAAAATCCACTTTTCTACGCAAACTTCCCTTCGACCTCAGATCCGTCTATGGCCCCAGAGGGAAAAGAAGCCTGCTTTTTGTTGATCCCTATAGCTCCAGATTTAGAGGATACTCCCGAGCTCCGAGCACATTATTATGACCTGGTACTCACGCGGCTTGAAAAACTGACTCAACAAGAACTAAAATCTCATGTACTTTTTAAAGAATCTTTTTGCGTCAATGATTTTATTGAGGACTACAACTCCTATAAAGGGAATGCTTATGGAATGGCAAATACCTTACTTCAAACCGCCTTTTTGAGACCAAAACTAAAAAGTAAAAAAGTAAAGGATTTGTATTTTACAGGACAATTAACCGTACCCGGTCCAGGGGTCCCTCCAGCTCTAATTTCAGGGAAACTGGTTGCAGAACTGATTCATAAGAAAACTTAATCTTTCGGGTTCAATACCCACCAAATAAATTCAAATTCGCTGTCTCTAACCTGAATAACTGAGTCTAACATTTTGGTGCCCGATTCCAGAGAAGACTTATAATTTTGCAACTGTTCTTGAACAGATGTTTCCCAAAGCTCCAAACGCTTAAATAGATTGTACTTTATGAATTTGTCCTGCTGAATGTATTTTCGGTTTTCCAACCAAAATTCGTTATAGTCAGCCTCAACCCAAGTTAAATCATAAACCCACTTTGTAGCAATACGATTGGTGAATTGGTTTACTAAATTTTCTTCAATTTTCCCGGTATTTTCAATCAGATATCCCAATTCGACACCATCGTAGATTTGAGTCATCTTTAACCCAACTTTTTTCGGCAATAATCGAAAGGTCCCATCGAGTTTAATGGCATCAAAAATTACTCTTTCGGGATTAAATGGATCCCTCTGAGTATAGTTCCCCATAGGGGAAAAGTAAAGTTTCCCGTTCGGTTCTTCTTCATCTTCAATAAAATCAATAAAAACACTATCGTTGTCTTGATCCCATCGATCATATTGTTTTCTGTACATGGAAACCACCCAATCGATTTGTTCGATATATTCGTCTGTATATTCAATCATTTTACCTACCTCTTCTTTGAGGTTTACAAGATTTTCAATCCCATGAGTTCGGTTTTCAGAATCCCCCCCTTGTTGTTCAATTCCAAAAGACACCGTTACACCAAAAACTAGAATTATAAATTCAACTATAGATTTTTTTACTCGATCCCAAAAATCTTTGATATCAAATCGATCTCCTAGAGTTATTAATCGCAGAAACCAATTTAAATTTTCTTTCTCAATCCCAGCGGATTTGTTCGCGTCAGCATACTCATCACGAGAAATGTATCCATCTTGATTGGTGTCAATTTTATCAAAATCATCTTTTTTATCCACAATTTGAGATTTTAGGTTATTGATCCATCATCTTAGGAAACACAACACCTTCTTGTGCATTACTTTATGCTGGACACGTATTTTAAATTGTACTTGTTAAATATAATAAATAAATAAAATCTAACTCTCAAGAACCCGACTCCCTGAAATCCCCAATTATATTTTTTGAACAAAAGCTTTCTTAGGATCAAAAATTTCATTTATCAGTTTAAAAAGTATCTGCTCAAAATGAGCATAGGACGATTCATCGATTTTCAAAGGAACACGTTTCCTGGGTATTTCGTTTGTGGAAGCTATTAAAAAACTAGTATTAAAATTTTTCAAGGGAATTATTCCTGTGATTACACTTTCTCCATTAAAATCGGATCTCAAAGCATAGGTATAGAGTAAGGCTTGGAACAGAGCGCTTTTTTTTGGATCCGTAATGAGTTCTTCCCAGTCAGAAAAAGCCAAATCGGCCGCTGTTACACTTCCGGTTTTATAATCAACAACACGAGTCACTCCATTTAAAATATCAATTCGATCCACTGTTCCTTTTAAAAAAAGTTCCTCTTTCTTTTCTTCAAGCCGTATTGGAACATGAAATTGTTTTTCAAGAGCATAAATAACTAAACTATTTCCTTCTTGAATTAGTGCTCGCTCTTCTTTTAAAAACCCTTTAAGCAATTCCTGGGTGACTTTATAAATGAGGTAATTTTTACCTGTCTGAATCCCCAATCCTTGAACTTTTTTTTCAAAACAAGATTGCAGTTTATCTGGAAGTGATTCCAACATTTTAGCATAGTGATAGTCCTCCAGTTTTTTTCCTAAAAAGGGTTTATACAATTCCTCTAAAACTTCGTGAATAATTGTTCCCTTTTCTGCTGCATTAATTTCGATTTCTTGGGATTCTTCAGGCCTTACTTTGAGTAATCGCTGCTCATAAAACATAAAGGGATCACGGATATATTGAGTCAATGAGGAAGGAGAAAATCCTTGAAGGGCGACTTCCTTGATTCGCTTTAACACAGCAGGGGTTTTTATCCCCTCGCGAACTGCTTCTACTGGAGAATTTAATTGAAAATCCAATTGCTTAAACACCAATTCGTGTTGGGGTTTTTTGAAATATTCCAATTGAATCAAAAACCTACTTTTTTCTCCAGAAAATAAACCGTCCGAGACATCGTTGTACAACAGGGAAATATGTTTTGCACGTTGCAACAACCTAAAAAAGTGATACGCATATAAATGGTCTTGTTCAATAAAGGTATTCAGTCCATACTTTTTCCGTACATCAAAGGGAATAGAAGAAAATGGTGTTTTCCCGAAAGGCAAACTCCCTTCATTAACATGTGTAACGATTACGTGATCAAAATCTAAAACACGACTCTCCAGCACGCCCATAATCTGTATTCCTAAAAAAGGATCTCCTGCAAAGTCCAATTTTTCTTTTCTGAGAAAGCTTACAAAAACCTCCTCTACATCAATTAACGTTTTCATTCCCGGATTGGATTGATGCAATTCTAAAATTTGCTTCCATAGGGATACCATACGATCTGATACATAGATGCTTAAAGCCGATACATTGTTTTTATATGCAAGTTCTGCCAAGTTTTCCGAAAGGTTGATCATCCTCTTTAAAAACAATTCGATGTTGTCAAAGGGACCGAATAGTAAAGCCCCCGCTTCAGATTTTCCATACACTGTTTTTAAACTGAGAGTAGTGCTGCGATACTTTTTTTGCTCCTGTATGGCTTTTTTAAGATCAATTCCCTTTTCTTCTAGATAGTCTGTTAGGAGTTGGTTTTCCATCAGCGTACGAATCAGATCCACCGAAACTTTTTCGCTATTTGCTTGTTTAAGTACTTCAAAAAGTGTCAGAAAATAATTTGCTTCTCCTAAATCGTTTAGAGGATAACCCATAGAAGCATTCCATGGGACCTCTGTAGCCGATATAGCCGAAAGCAGCGGTTGTAAAATTCCTTCATCTCCTAACACTAATGCAATCGTATCTGAAGGAGTTGCTCTGTAAGTTTCAATGGCAATTTGGGCAGCTGCTTTTGCCTGATCAATGTTTTTAGAAACATTGATTACCTCAATTTTTTTAGGATTTAAAAAATAATTGGAAAATTGACTTTTGAAATCTTGCCTTAGAAAAGTCCATTCTTTGCTGTAGTTTCTAATAAAATGACCCGCGCTGTGAAAGGGATCTTCAAAAAAGGAATGATCTAAATCCCATAAAATTTCAGCCTTTTGCTCGGCTATCAATTCTTGAATTATCACTTCCTCAGATTTAGTCAGCGCATTAAACCCTACAAAATAATGATAGGGTAAGGTGGACTCTAAATAATGCCCAAGATTCTGTGTCGCTTCCCGATATTGCAACCCTGAGTAGCCTTGTTGTCTTTTGATAAGTACACGATATAAGTTGCTGTAAAGCTGTGGTACCTGAGCTTGGAATTTAAAAAATTGTTTGCTGATCTCTCCCCCTTTTTTGGGATCCCAATACTCGATCCGTTCCACTGCACTCATGAAACTGAAAATAGAATTTGAATCCACCAATTGGGAGTCAATCTCATTGAATTCACTAAGAAGGCTTGGTGCCCAACTCAAAAACTGAGTTAAAGAATTTTGTTCGTCAACAGGAGTTAGTTTTTGATAAATGGAATAAAACACAAAGTGCAATTCTTGTGAATTAATTTTTTTTATCCCGGACAACTCCTCAATAAAAGACTCGATACTTATAATCTCCGGTGCAAAAATTGGTTTCTTAAGATTTTTTTTAAACGCTTCTTTTAAAAATTTAATTGCTCGAATACTGGGCACTATAATTCTAATTCGATCCAATTTTTCATTGGATTGAAGAATTTTTTTTGCGACATCATCTAAAAAAGTTAGCATCTACTCCATGATTTAATGGATCTAACTAGCCATTTAAATTTTGAAAACAAATTCATGAACACCATCTAATTTAAACTTTGATTTATTGTCACTACTTGAACGTCCTGGTCGATATATACCAGTTTGGTCTCAACCTGTTTATACCCGAATTGTTTCATCACTTCGGCATACCCCTCAATCTGTTCTTGATGTTTTGCTTTGGGTTTCCCCGTTTTATAATCTAGTATTGTCACTTTCCCTTCTTTGCTAATATTCATCCTATCAGGTCGCAAGATGGGCTGGTTGGGAATTAAAAGTTCTTTTTCACAAAACACCTGATCCGAACCCTCAAAAAGTACGTTTAGCTCAGGATGTTGAATCAATTGGGTAATACTTGACTTCATCGCCAAAAATTCTTCTTCAGGGAGTTGTTTCAAATGCTCCTCCTCCAATACCCTTGTAAGCTCTTCTCTACTCCTAATCTTAGCAAGTACATCGTGCAAGAGTACTCCTTTTTTTTGAGCAATATGCACTTCTTCATTTATGAGTGATGGAACGATAATTTTATTTTTCCAACGATTTGAAATCCCCAATTGTAGGTTTATTTTTTGAGGTTCTTCTTGTAACGATTTTGATGAGCTTTTCTCTTTTTGTTCGCCTGATTCATAGGCTGTATTTTCATCTAAAACCTTGCCTTGGTCTAAAACAAAACTCGAAAACAGTTGTGCATAATTCGTAGGTGAGGTACTCTCTGAAACTTCTTGAGTAATAATGTAAAGCTGATCCTTAGCTCGAGTTAATGCCACATAGAGAACATTCAATGCATCGAATTGTTTGGCTACCAATTGTTCTTTATAAAGTGCTTCAGCCTGGGTACCGAACAGGGGTAATTTCTTAGAAAAATTAAACCATCCCCATTGAACTTCCTCCAACTCAGTCTCTTTGAAAGAATACCAGATTTTCTCCGTAATATTTGGATTAATAGGAGTATCCATAAAGGGTAAGATCACCACTGGAAACTCTAACCCTTTGGCTTGGTGTATTGTCATGACGCGGATGGCATTCTTGTTTTCAGGCGAAGCAAGACGCAACTTTTCAGCTTGTTCTTCCCAATGTTTTATGTAAGTCGCAAGAGAAGCCACACCACTCCTACTAAACTCAAAGACATCCTCCATAAAGCTGCTTACAAAAGCATCGTTTGAATCTAAAAAAGGAAAGCTTTCTACCAAATAATCTACTTTTTCAACTAGCGGTAATCGATCAAACTCGTTTGGATTAAAAGAAATAGAAAACTGCTTTTGAATTGCTTTAAAAAATTTGGCGGTAGAGAGCAGTACCGTTTGATCTACAAATTCAAAGTAAGCTGTTTTTTCCACTTCAGAAAACTCCCAAAGACGGTCTAAAATGATTTTATGTTGAGTAATTTGTTCGGGTTGATCGAACAACTTCAGTATCGCAATTAGAAGTTGAACTTGAGGGGATTTTAATACTTCTAATGAATCTGAAGAGACTATGTTATATCCCTCAGCGATCAATTCTGCTCCAATAGCAACAGCCTGATCTTTTGTACGCACCAAAACCGCTATCTCTTTTTCGCTGTATTGATTTGCCATAGCCTGTGCTACAGCATTCAGCGTTTCCGAAATATACAAAGGCTTTTTTTTATCTTGTTTAGCCCCTTTACCTACTGCTTTAATCTGGACAAAACCCCCTGGAAGGTTTACTTGTTGTTGACTATCGGTTCCGAAAATCGATTCGATTTCTGGTGAATGTAGCGCTTGTGCAACATGGAGAAAAAAAGCATTATTAAATTCGACTATAGCAGCCGCAGAACGGTAATTCACTTCCAATCGTTTTATCCATGGCGCTACCTGAAAAGGATTGCTTTTTTTGTTTAATAAATTCACAAATTGTTGGATATCACCCCCTCTCCATCGGTAAATTGCTTGCTTAGGATCTCCTACTAAAAGTAAGGAGCCTCTTGTTCCGTCTAGGGTTTCACCCTCCAATGCATTTCCTATAAGCGGAACTAAATTTGACCATTGTAAAGATGAGGTATCTTGAAATTCATCCAAATAAAAATGCTGGTAACGTTCTCCAAGTCTTGCAAAAATATAAGGGGCCTGTTCTGCTTGAACCAAGGCGCTGATTTTTCGATTAAATTCTCCTAGTAGTCGAATTTGGTTCTCATTTTGATACGCTTCTAAACCTTTCTCTATTTCTTGCAAAACAAGCCTTGGTGTCCAGAATTTAAGTGTTCTGTCAAGCAATAAATACAACCCTACTGCATTTTTTATTTCAAAAAAATGATGCAATAGTAACGAGCGCTGTTCTTCGATTTGATCGACGGTGGCTTGATCTGTAGCTTTTTTATAAAGGGGCCGATCCCCTTTCAGCATCGATTCAAGCTGATTTTCATAAAGTTTTTCAAATTTTCCGCTTTGAACTACTTCTAGATGTTTGTGCAAAGCATCACGCATAAAAACTCCTCGTTCGAAACCATTTTCATCGAGAAATTTTAAAAAATTAATTGCAAGGGTGTGGATTCTATCTTCCGTTTTTTTTATGCTCTTTTTAATTTTTTCTTGATCCTTTTGATGGGTAGCTCTGTCTTTTTTTCGAAGATCTGAAAGAGGAAGCCTGTCGTTTTCATTAAGAAGCAGTGAAGCAAAATCATCCAAATCGGTTTGGACGTCCCAACTTAAACCTTGATTCATTTTGGTGATACTAAGTTCAAAAAGAAGCTGAGTAATAAATTCATCTTGCCCGATTTGATTTATTATGGAATGAACCACTCGTTTTAAAACACGTTTAGAATCGAGCTCTACTTCAAATCCCTGAGGTAATTCAAATTCCTTTGCAAAAGTTCGTACAATTCTGTGGGTGAATTTATCTAAAGTAATCACATCAAAACTCCCGTATTCGAACACGATTTTACGTAACATTTTTTCTGCCCGATCGAGTAGTGTGTTTTTATCAATTCCCAAGTGAGTACAAAGATACTGCATCAAAAAAGGGTCTTTTTCGGGTGCCTGATAGAGTAAATACAAGGCCTCCAAAATCCTTGCTTTCATTTCATTTACTGCCTTGTTAGTAAATGTCAATGCCAACATCATTCGATAAGGCCTAGAATTATTAGATCCTAACAATGTGGTGAGATAATACAGAACTAGGGTATAGGTTTTTCCCGATCCCGCTGCAGCATTGATAATATGGAAATTGGATTGCTTCATAGAAATTAATCCCTTCCTAAAAGTAAGGCTTTTCAAAACTTAGCCTTCTATTCAGAAAAGAAATTTTAATTTTGTGTGAATCATAAAAATATATCATATGTCTTTTGAATTACCCGCTTTACCTTACGCTTACAATGCATTAGAGCCCCACATTGACGCTCGAACCATGGAGATACACCACAGTAAGCATCACAACGGTTATACTACAAACCTCAACAATGCAATTGTCAACACCCCCTTAGCCACTCAATCTATTGAAGAAATTCTGAAAAATTTAGATCTTAACAATAAGGCTGTTCGTAATAATGGAGGTGGATTTTATAATCATTGCCTGTATTGGAATATTATGTCCCCTCAGGGTGGCGGAACTCCCTCAGGAAGTTTAGCTGATGCGATCAATAAGGCTTTTGGAAGTTTTGAAGGTTTCAAAACGGCTTTTAGTACTGCTGGAGCAACACAATTCGGTTCCGGATGGGCATGGTTATGTGTTCATGCTAACGGTAGCGTTGAAGTATGTGGATCTCCGAATCAAGACAACCCTCTAATGCCGGGTGTTGGTTGTGGAGGAACACCCATCCTGGGCATGGATGTTTGGGAACATGCTTACTATCTAAACTATCAAAATCGAAGACCCGATTATATTGAAGCTTTTTTTAATGTAATTGATTGGAATAAAGTCGCTGAACTCTACTCGAAAGGAGCACAGTAAAAAGTTTACTAAAATAAAAAGGAGGAATAAATTCCTCCTTTTTGCCCCAAATCTTACCATGAACTTAACCTACTTATGTTCAGGTCTTGTAAAAGTATTCTTAAGATTTTTGGAAGAACTATTTTGTCGTTTAAAAGTCTTTATTTGGGATTAGCGGTTTAGCTGTTAACAAACTGTTTAAAAATAAAAAGGAGGAATAAATTCCTCCTTTTTGCCCCAAATCTTACCATGAACTTAACCTACTTATGTTCAGGTACTATAAAAGTATCCTTAAGATTTTCGGAAAAACTATTTTGTCGTTTAAAAGCATTTTTTTGGGTTATAGTGTAAATTTGTATTTTTAATTATAGTTAATAATTCTTTCTAAACCCAACGCACCACTGGATTTTACACTAAAAGCAAACCCTTCATCGTATTTTTCCCTTAATATGCCCTTTTGTTGTTTTTCTCTACAAAATTTACAAAAGCTTGATTCACCACACGACAACCTCCTGGAGTTGGGTAATCTCCAGAAAAATACCAGTCTCCTAAGTTTTTGGGACAAGCTAAATGAAGTCCATCTATTGTTTGAAATAGGATTTCTACCTCTGCTTTGATGAGATCATTTTTAAGCAAATAGGCAATTTTACTGGAAATCTGTTCGTTGGTGTAAGGAGCATAAATAGCCTTTACATGGTTTGGAGGTGTTTTCTCTCCTTCAAGTATACTTGCCTGACAGTTTTTATAGACAGAGGCGATGATCTCCTCATACGTTCCGTCGTCTTCGTGCAAAGCTAGGGCAGCTCGAAAAGCAATAAACTCCTCTAGCTTTGCCATATCGATTCCGTAACAATCGGGATATCGGATTTGCGGAGCACTAGAGACAACCACAATCTTCTTTGGACCCAATCGATCAAGCATTCGAAGTATACTTTTTTGCAACGTAGTTCCACGAACTATACTGTCGTCTATTATGACCAAATTGTCCGAGGGTTTGACTACCCCATAGGTAACATCATAAACGTGAGCGACCAAATCATCCCGATCACTATCTTCTGTTATAAAGGTTCGTAATTTAGCATCCTTGATGGCAATTTTTTCAATTCTCGGCTTGAGCTCTAAAAGTTTGGAGAACGCTTCGCTGTCAGGAGTATTGGTTTTAAATAGTTCTTCACGCAGCGTGGCTCGTACATGATCCTGAACGGCACCTATCAATCCATAAAATGAAGTTTCAGCGGTATTTGGAATAAAGGAAAATACCGTATTTTCCAAATCCCCTGATATTGCCTTATGAACCAAAGGAAACAGTGCTTTTCCTAAATCTTTACGTTCTTGATATATTTCAGCATCTCCACCTCTTGAGAAGTAAATTCGTTCAAAAGAACAGGCTTTCTTGGTTTGTGGCTCTTGAATTTTTTTGATAGAGGTTCCACCAACTTTTTTGGTGATTAAGGCATGTCCGGGCTCTAACTCTTTGACCTTGTCATAAGGCACGTTAAACACTGTCTGGATTACAGGTCGTTCGGAGGCAACTACCACGATTTCATCATCGGAATAGTAATATACCGGTCGAATCCCTACGGGGTCTCTTAAAACAAAAGAATCTCCGTGGCCAAACAAACCTGCCATGGCATATCCTCCGTCCCAATTTTTTGATGCTTTTCGAAGAATTTTTGAAATTTTTAGACGTTCCGCAATCTTGGGAGAGGCTTCTTTTTTAGAATAGCCCTCCTTTCTTAAATTTTTATAAATCTTCGCAACCGCATCATCTAAAAAATGTCCGATTTTCTCCATTACCGTAACCGTATCGGCTTTTTCTTTTGGATGCTGTCCCAAATCCACCAAGTTTTGAAACAACTCGTTTACGTTGGTCAGGTTAAAATTTCCTGCAACAATTAAATTTCTGTGCATCCAGTTGTTTTGTCTTAAAAAAGGATGTACACTTTCAATGTTATTTTTACCAAAAGTACCATAACGAACATGACCCAACATCAATTCACCTATATAGGGGACTCTGCTTTTAAGGGCTTCAGCATCGTTTATAATTTCAGGTTCAAGTTCAATTTGCTTTTGAATTCGAGAATTTATGATTTTGAAAATCTTTTGTATGGGTTGCTGATCGGCAGAGCGAACCCTACTGATGTAGCGTTGTCCTGGATTCACGTCGAATTTAATACTGGCAAAGCCAGCACCATCTTGACCGCGGTTGTGCTGCTTCTCCATCAACAAATACATTTTATTTATGCCATAAAATGCACTTCCGTATTTTTCCTTGTAAAAGGCTAAGGGCTTTTTTAATTGCAGTAGGGCAATTCCACATTCGTGTTTAATTGCATCACTCATTGGAAACTTATGTTAGTTCAATTTCAAATTCTGTTAGTCTTTTAAAGGTCTTTATTCTTTGTGCGAGTTGGGTAAAACTGATTTTTTCTAGTGCTGTAGTTCCAAATTCTTGGACCGTAAAGGAAGCGAGTGCAGAACCTATGATGATTGCTGTTTTCATTTCTTCAAAAGAAATTTTTCCGCGTTGGGAGAGGTAAGCAGAAAACCCTCCAATAAAGCTATCTCCTGCTCCAGTTGGATCAAAAACTTCTTCTAAAGGAAGTCCCGGTGCACAGAATATCTTATTCTCATGAAATAATAATGCTCCGTGTTCTCCTTTTTTTATAATGACGTATTTAGGTCCCAGGGTTTGAATCAATTTGGCTGATTCTACTAAGGAATGTTTCCCCGTTAGTTGTCTTGCTTCCTCATCATTTATTGAGATTACATCAACTTTACCAATTAATTCATCTAATTTTTCCCGATAGCTCTCAATCCAAAAATTCATGGTGTCCATGACCACCAAATCGGGTTTTTTTGACATCTGACGAAGTACTTCCATTTGGATGTTGGGATCAAGATTTCCCAGCAGAACGATACTTGCGTCCTTAAAGTTTTCCGGAACTTTGGGTTCAAATTTCGTCAAAACATTGAGTTGGGTTTCTAGGGTAGTTCGGGTATTTAAATCGTTGTGATATTTACCACTCCAAAAGAAGGTTTTTTCTCCCTCCAACGTTTCTACTCCTGTTAAATCTAATTTTTTCTTTTTTAGAAGTTCCCAATGTGCAGATTCAAAATCCGATCCAATGATTGATACTAATCCACACGATGTTTTGAAATTTGATGCTGCTAATCCAATGTAGGTGGCACAACCCCCCAATATTTTTCCGGTTTTCCCAAATGGGGTTTCTATAGCGTCATAGGCGATAGTGCCCAGAACCAAAAGTTTATTGTTCATACTACAAAAGTAAAAAACTTGAAGCGCGTTTTGGAGTTATCCCCAAGATTTATTTTCACAACGATCTATAGCGTTTCATTTAGAGTCAGATTGCTCTGATTGTTGGAAAACAGTATCCGCTATCAACTCTTTCCCTTTGGCAGCGTTCACTGCTAATTGGTCACAGCGTTCGTTTTGTGGATGCATATTGTGTCCTTTAATCCATTGAAATTGGACATCGTGCTTCTTATAGACTTTTAAAAACCGCTTCCACAAATCGCTGTTTTTTTTATCCTTAAAATTGGTCTTTTCCCATCTAAAAACCCATTTTTTTTCAACTGCATCAACTACATATTTTGAATCCGAGTAGACCACAACCTGCATGGGAACTTTTTTAAGTTTTTCAAGTCCAACAATTACAGCTAGTAGTTCCATTCGGTTGTTTGTAGTTCTAATAAACCCTTGAGAGAGCTCTTTTTTATAGGACTTTCCTACCCATTCCAAAATCAATCCATACCCTCCATGACCGGGATTTCCGAGTGAAGATCCGTCAGTGTAGAGGTGTACGGTTTTAGACTCCATTCGAGGGAGGATTTAATAAGCGTGAAATAACAGGTGCAAAATGAAGGTGTTCTAAACTGTGAACTTTTGTTGCAATTGTTTCGGGTGTATCCTCATCGGAAAGGGCAACTTCTTCTTGAAAGAGTATCGCTCCTTCATCATAGGCTTCATTTACGTAATGAATGGTAATCCCTGTTTTGCTCTCCTTGTTGTCTTTTACTGCTTGATGTACATGCATGCCGTACATCCCTTTGCCTCCGTATTTAGGTAAAAGGGCAGGATGGATGTTGATTATTTTTTTTGCGAAGGTGCTAACCCAATCGCTTCCAATTTTCCATAAAAACCCAGCCAAAACAATAAGATCAGGATGAAGTGCACGGACTTGACTTAATAAAGTGCCATCCGTAAATGAGCTTTTATCAAATACACGAACCGTTATTCCAAAGGGTTGCATCCGTTGAATAACTCCTGCATTTGGATTGTTCGTGTAAATTGAAACGACAGAAATTGTTTGATCTTGTTCAAAAAAGCGGCAAATTTGCTCCACATTTGATCCATTCCCAGAGGCAAATAAAATTATATTTTTAGTCATCAATACGGAGTTAATCCTCAGTAAATATACTACTTTCGAGAACGAATGGTTAAGTTGAATTGGAATTTTATTGGAATATTCAAACTCATTATATCATATTCATTTAAAGTTTTATATTTTTGTTGAACATAATTAAACTAAACAAGATCATGTCAGATATTTCCTCAAGAGTAAAAGCCATCATAGTTGACAAACTAGGTGTTGACGAAAACGAAGTTGTAGCTGAAGCGAGCTTCACTAATGACTTAGGAGCAGACTCGTTGGATACCGTGGAATTGATCATGGAATTCGAAAAGGAATTTGATATCCAAATTCCAGATGACCAAGCAGAAAACATTGCTACGGTTGGCCAAGCCATTCAATTTATTGAACAAGCAGACTAATTAAGAACAATGGAACCAAGACGTGTAGTAGTTACCGGATTGGGAGCCCTTACACCCATTGGGAATACCCTCTCAGAATATTGGGAGGGTTTACTTTCTGGTAAAAGCGGTGCTGGGCCAATCACTTATTTTGATCCGAGCTTATTCAAAACTCAATTTGCTTGCGAGCTAAAGAATTTTGATCCTTTGGACCATTTCGATCGAAAAGAAGCACGGAAATACGACCGCTTTGCTCAATATGCCATGGTGTCTGTAGCCGAGGCTATAGAAGATGCCAAACTACCCCTAGAAAAAATTGATAAAGATCGTATTGGTGTTATTTGGGGTGCCGGGATTGGAGGTCTGGAGACTTTCCAAAACGAGGTCCTCAATTTTGCTGCTGATGATGAAAACCCAAGGTTTAACCCCTTCTTTATTCCCAAAATGATTGCGGATATAGCCCCAGGGCTTATTTCTATTAAATATGGATTTAGAGGGCCAAACTTTGCCACCGTTTCCGCCTGTGCATCGGCTTCAAATGCAATGATTGATGCATTAAATTACATTCGATTAGGCTATGCCGACGTCATGGTTACTGGGGGCTCTGAAGCCGCCGTTACCAAGGCTGGTATTGGAGGATTCAATGCTATGCATGCACTTTCCAAGCGAAATGATGACCCACTAACCGCCTCAAGACCTTTTGATAAAGATCGAGACGGATTTGTTCTTGGAGAAGGCGCTGGTGCATTGATCTTAGAATCCTACGAACACGCTGTAAATCGTGGCGCAACAATTTATGCCGAATTAGCTGGAGGAGGTCTTTCTGCAGACGCCTACCACATGACCGCTCCACATCCCGAAGGTCTAGGTGCCAAAAAAGTGATGGAGAACTGTCTCAAAGATGCTGGGTTAAAACCCCAAGATGTCGATATCATCAACATGCATGGAACCTCAACTCCCCTGGGAGATATTGCAGAATCCAATGCAATTGTATCTGTCTTTAAAGAGCATACCTATAGTATGAATATCAACTCTACGAAATCCATGACAGGTCATCTATTAGGAGCCGCTGGTGCTGTAGAAGCAATTGCCTCCATACTGGCGATAAAACACGGTATCGTACCCCCTACGATTAATCATCAAACAGACGATGAAGAAATCGATTCTAAAATAAACTTCACCTTCGATAAACCCCAAGAACGAACAGTGAATGTTGCCCTTTCCAATACCTTTGGATTTGGTGGACACAACGCTTGTGTGTTGTTTAAAAAAATCTCTTACTAAAGAGGTGTGAAAATTTTTGATTACATAAGGAATTCCCGAATGGAAACGTCAGGGAATTTTTTTGTAGAACTCCAGAAGTTGTTAAAAATCAAGACTTCCAAGGGGGATTTGTACAAAGAAGCTTTTACACACAGCTCTGTTAATCTTAAAAAAACATCGGGGGAATCGGTTAACTTTGAGCGATTGGAGTTTTTGGGTGATGCCATCCTAAATTCCATTATCGCTGAAATCCTTTATCATAATTATCCCGATGCTAAAGAAGGTTCCCTAACTAAACTTCGTGCCAAAATTGTAAGTCGTGCTAAACTCAACCAAATCGGAAAAGAAATGGGGCTCTCAAAAATCGCTGAAATAGACAACCACCACCAAAATTTTGGAGAGGATATTCATGGAAATTTATTGGAATCACTCCTAGGAGCTTTATTTATTGACAAAGGTTATCTAAAGACCAAAGCCTATGTCGAGCAACATGTCGTGAATCCTTATGTAGATATGGATGGCTTGGATACGTTTGTGTTAAGTCATAAAGCTCTCCTTATCGAATGGGGACAGAAAAACAAAAAGCAGGTTGAATTTAAAACCACTCAAGTCAACGGATTAAATCCCTCGTTCAATTATTCATGCCAGTTACTCGTTGAGGGAACGCTAACTGCAAAAGCAAAGGAAAATTCTAAAAAGAAAGCAGAAGAAAAGGCAGCAAAAATTGCAGTACGTGCTCTAAAACTTAACCGTATTCAAGTGGAAAAATGAATCAGAAAATCTATCATTTAGCATTTGAAGATGATACCCTTCAAGATCATATCATCGCAATCCATAGTAGTATAGAGGCCTATCAAATCGCTTTTTTTCTCAATCAACGCCTGGCTGCAAACTTTAAAAGAGTGGACGATATTGCTTTTCAGGATACTCCCGCATCCTTTTTAATGTATGAATGGGAAAATCCTCTGCTGGATGTCACCACGACACTTTTTTCTAATAAAGCAATACATGAACAAAGTCCTTCAAAAATAAATAATAGTACATTATTTGAACTCCCTCTGAGAAATGAAGTATCTTTATTTCCTAAATTTAAACAGGTTGATTTTTTTATAAAATCACAAGATTTGCATACGATAGATATGCTCCTAAAGCCCTTAAACACATGGAAATCAACCTCCATGGTGTACAAGATGCCAGAGGAAAAAATTAAAAACCGATTGAACTTAATATTTGATTAATGAACATTATCAAAAAAACTAAAATAGTTGCGACTCTAGGTCCAGCTACTTCTTCAGACGAAATTATCGAGAAGATGATATTAGCTGGAGTGAACGTATTTCGTATCAACTTTTCTCATGCGGATTACAACGATGTAAGTGAACGCATTAGAATGATTCGGAGAGTAGATAAAAAATTAAATGTCAACACAGCCATTTTAGGTGATCTTCAAGGTCCCAAACTTCGTGTGGGTAAAATTGTTGAAGGAGCTTTTGTAAACCCCGGAGATAAAGTACTTTTTTCTACCGATGCCCCTTTTGTAGGGAATGCTCAAAAAGCCTACATGAACTATAAAAATTTTCCTAAAGACGTTTCCGAAGGAGAACGCATTCTCTTGGATGATGGTAAATTGATTTTCGAGGTTACTGCTACCAACAAAGTAAATGAAGTTGAAGCAGTGGTTATTCAAGGAGGGGCTTTTAAATCCAATAAAGGAGTAAACCTACCTAAAACAAAAATATCACTCCCCGCTTTAACTAAGAAAGACATTGAAGATGCTATGTTTATCTTCAAAGAAGACATCGATTGGATCGCTCTTTCTTTTGTTCGATATAGTCAAGATTTAATTGACCTTAAAGAACTCATGGCGAAACACTGTGACCGAAAGATTCCTATTATCTCTAAAATCGAAAAACCTGAAGCCATTGAAAACATTGATAAAATTATAGCTTACAGTGAAGGACTTATGGTCGCTCGAGGGGATTTAGGAGTTGAAGTACCTGCACAAGAGGTTCCTTTAATTCAAAAACAATTGGTCCTTTTAGCAAAAAAAGCGCGTATTCCCATTATCATCGCTACTCAAATGATGGAGACTATGATTGACAGCTTGACTCCTACAAGAGCTGAGGTGAATGATGTAGCAAACTCCGTTATGGATGGTGCAGATGCCGTAATGCTGTCTGGAGAAACCTCCGTGGGAAAATATCCTGTAGAAGTCATTAAAACTATGTCTAATATTCTAACAACGGTAGAAAACTCAGACCTTATCGAAGTGCCTCAAGATCCTCCAAAAATTAGAACCAAACGATTTATCACAAAGTCCATTTGTTATCACGCAGCTCATTTGGCAAATGACATTGATGCAAAAGCTATTTGCACTCTAACCAACAGTGGCTACACAGCCTATCAAATTTCTGCATGGCGTCCCAAATCTCACGTGTTAGTTTACACCTCGAATAAACAGATTTTAAATCAGTTGAGTTTGCTTTGGGGAGTAAAAGCCTTTTATTACAGCAACCTCAACAGTACGGATAAAACCATCGAAGAAATCAATCAGATTGCACTAGAGAAGGGCTATGTAGAGAAGGAGGATATGCTTGTAAATCTCACTGCTATGCCAATAGAATCCAAGGGGATGGTCAATACTTTGAGAGTTTCCATTATTTAGAAAGGGAGACTTAATTGGGGGTTTAAATTCTTATTTTTCAGAGGTAAGGATTTTGGTTTTAGGGTATTTAAATTCGACATCGATATCCCTATTAACCTTACCGAATTCTCTAGTTTATTTTGATACAGAAGAGCTTTGGCTTGCTCATACAGTATTTCTTTTGAACTCAAATATAGACTCCCTGTTTTAGATCTTGTCTGTATAGTAAAATCACTGTATTTAATTTTTAAGGTGATCGTTTTCCCTGCAAGACTGCTTTTTTGAAGTCGCCGTTCCAAACCCTCGGACAACTCTTTTATTTTTTCTTCTAAGAAAATCTCACTGCTTAAATTGGAAGTAAAGGTTCGCTCTATCCCTAAAGACTTTGGAACTCTTTGGGGCTTTACAGGACTGTTGTGAATTCCACGAACCACAGTATAATAATAGGCTCCTGCTTTTCCAAAATGTTCTTTTAAGAAATCAAGGGATTTCAACTTTAAATCTTTTCCAGTATAAATACCGAGATGGTACATTTTCAGTTTGGTTTTTTTACCTATCCCGTGAAATTTTTTTACATCGAGTTGTTCTAAAAATGGAAGTACTTCATTCGGTGGAAGTGTTTTTTGGCCATTTGGTTTATTCCAATCACTGGCGATTTTAGCTAAAAATTTATTGATGGAAATCCCTGCAGATGCCGTAAGGCCAGTTTGCTCATTAATTTTAGCTCGAATCTCTTGCGCTACAAGAGTTGCTGATGGATATTCGGATACATCTAAATAGGCCTCGTCCAGTGACAAGGGCTCTACTAGAGAGGTGTATTCCAAAAATATGCTCCGTATTTTTTTTGAGATTTCCTTATAGCGCTCAAATCGAGCGTTTGCAAAAATCAATTGAGGACACAATTCTTGGGCAACTCTTCCATTCATAGCACTTCGAACCCCAAATTTTCTCGCTTCATAACTGGCTGCAGCAACTACCCCACGGGGACCTCCTCCCCCCACTGCTAAAGGTTTTCCTCGCCATTCTGGATGATCCCTTTGTTCTACAGCGGCAAAAAAAGCATCCATATCGATATGGATAATTTTACGCCCTTCATCAAAAACGGCTTCTTCAGACATGACCTATAAATTCGGTTTTTTACTCGTCTTTGTAGATTTTGACGGTAAGATTCCCCATACTATTGATATGAGCGCGATACATCCCCGGAGTATTCATTTCCATGGCGACATTTCCTTGATGATCAATCCCTACAACTCCTCCGTCACCACCCAATTTAGCAACTTTTTCATGTATAACGATTCGTGCAGCCTCTTGTATAGACAAGCCTTTGTATTCCATAAGGGCTGAAATATCATGCGCTACTACAGAGCGAATAAAGAATTCTCCCCATCCCGTGGCAGAAATAGCACAAGTAGCATTATTTGCATAGGTTCCTGCACCGATAATTGGTGCATCTCCGATTCTATTCCACTTTTTATTGGTCATCCCCCCCGTGGATGTTCCAGCGGAAAGATTCCCATTTTTGTCTAAAGCTGCGCAGCCTACGGTTCCGTAGCGCTGATTTTTAAGAAATTCCTGTTCTAGGGAAGCGGATTCTCCCCCTTTTCGTTCTGCCTCTTTTACACGGTTCAAAGCCTCTTTTCTCTGCTCAGTGTAAAAATATTCAGGCGCGACAATTTCCAAACCTTGCTCTGCAGCAAATTGATCTGCCCCTTGACCTGATAGCATCACATGAGAAGAGCTTTCCATCACCTTTATTGCTGCTGAGATCGGGTGTTTTATTGTCCTTACTCCTGCGATTGCACCCGCGTCTAGAGTTTCTCCATTCATAAAGGAGGCGTCTAGCTCAATAGTTTCTTCAGCCGTTAAGACCGCCCCTTTTCCAGCATTAAATAAAGGAGAATCCTCCATCACATGAATGGTTTTTTCAACAGCTTCTTGACTGCTTCCTCCATTTTTGAGAATTTCATACCCTACTTGAATTGCCTCGGTTAATTTTTCTCGATAGGCAGCTTCTTTTTCTGGGGTCATATTTTTTCGTAAAAGGGTTCCTGCACCACCGTGTATTACAATTCCAAATGTTTCTGATGTAGTAATTTTCTCTTTTTTCGATGGGGCACAGCCCAACATAACCATCATTAAAAAAGGAAAAACGAAATTCTTTATTTGCATAGTTCTGTTTTTTTAAAGTTAACTTATTTCTATCTGTAAAACGAAAAAGGACTAAAATGTAAAATGAAATTCTGTCATTCCCCAAAATAAAGTAATTTTACTAAAAAAAATATGTATTCTATTTTACGATCCGTTCACTCCTACTGGGCCTATTTTGTGCTTATCCTCTTAGTTCTTGCTATTTTAAATGCTTTAAGAGGAAGAATTAGTGGAAAAGAATTTGGCGCTAAAGATCTACGGATCAGCCTTTTTGGACTCATTTTTTCTCATATTCAATTGTTAATTGGATTAATTCTCTACTTTGTTTCTCCATGGTTTGATCAATGGAGTGCTTTAGGTATGGGGGTTATGAAGGATGCCCAAACGCGATTGTATCTAGTAGAACACCCCATAACCAATCTCTTGGCAATAGTATTGATTACCATGGGTTGGTCCATGCACAAAAGACAAACAACCTCTTCAAAGAAATTTTTGAGAATTGCTTTGTTTTATAGTATCGGTCTTTTGCTGCTTTTAAGTAGAATCCCTTGGGATAGCTGGATGTAGTTTTATAAAATAAACCCTCCAATTTTTGAAGCCCTTTAAATTATCTCGAGTCCATCCTCCTAGAGCAACTGTAGGCGTTCTTGGTGGGGGGAGTTGGGCAACTGCCTTAGTTAAAATTTTAACCGATAGTAAAATACACGTTCATTGGTATGTTCGTAATGAACAGCAGGCTCTAATTTTAAAAAAAACAAGGAAAAATCCACTTTATCTTACCAATGTAAAATTTAGACCTCGTCGGATTACCGTTTACACCGACCTCAATGAGGTTGTTTCAAAATGCGATTGGATTGTATTGGCCATCCCTTCCGCTTTTTTAACCGCCGAATTCGAAAAGATTCAAGTTTCTTTAACAGACAAAGTTATCGTATCGGGTGTGAAAGGAATTCTCCCAGAAAGTCAACTCTTAGTTGGAGCGTATTTAACCCAAAAGTATCATCTCCCGAAAGACCAATTTGTGGTGATTTCAGGACCTTCACATGCTGAAGAAATTGCTTTAGAACGCTTGTCCTATTTGACCCTTGCCTGTGAGAGAAAAGAAAAAGCAAGCCAACTTAAACAACTCATGCAAACTTCCTATCTCAAGGTTAAAATTTCTACTGATGTCATCGGCACAGAATATGCCGCTACACTAAAAAATATTTATGCCATTGCATCGGGTATAGCCCATGGATTAAATTATGGGGATAATTTTCAAAGTGTTCTAATTAGCAACTCCATCCGCGAAATGAAACGATTTATTAAAAAAATTAGTCCACGGAAAAGAAATATTGATCAATCTGCCTATCTCGGAGATCTGTTGGTAACAGCCTATTCTGGTTTCAGCAGAAATCGGCGTTTTGGAAACATGATTGGAAAAGGATACTCCGTCAAAAGTGCCCAAATGGAAATGAATATGATTGCAGAAGGGTATTATGCTGCCGGATTGATTTTTAAAATAAATGAAATGGAAAAAACAGCATTCCCAATCCTCCATACCGTTTATGAAATCCTATATCTCAAAAAAGATCCGAAAAGAGGTTTTGCTCGATTAGCAAATAAATTGGATTAAAGAGTTCCCTTAAATTGTTTTAAAAAACGTACGTCGTTTTCAAAAAACAGGCGAATATCACTGATTTGATATAACAACATTGCAATTCGTTCGATCCCCATTCCGAAGGCATAGCCTGAATAGACCTCTGGATCTATCCCGCAATTTTCAAGGACATTGGGATCTACCATACCACAGCCCATAATCTCAAGCCATCCTGTCCCTTTGGTAATCCGATAATCCGTTTCCGTTTCCAATCCCCAATAAATATCAACTTCTGCACTGGGTTCGGTAAAAGGAAAATAAGACGGACGAAGTCTAATTTTTGAATTCCCAAATAAGGCATTCGTAAAATATTGTAGGGTTTGTTTTAGATCTGCAAAAGAAACATCCTTAGCGATGTACAGGCCTTCAATTTGGTGAAAAATACAATGTGCTCGTGCTGAAATAGCCTCATTCCTAAATACCCTTCCTGGAGAAATGGTACGAATAGGAGGTTGATTTTTTTCCATGTAACGCACCTGAACCGATGAGGTATGTGTTCGCAACAAAATATCAGGATGGGTCTGAATAAAGAACGTGTCTTGCATATCCCGAGCAGGATGATGTTCAGGAAGGTTTAGCGCAGTGAAATTATGCCAGTCGTCTTCGATTTCTGGACCCTCAGAAATTGTAAAGCCGATTTGTGAAAAAATATCAATTATTCGATTTTTTACAACGGAAAGCGGATGCCGATTCCCCATTTCAATTGGGAAAGCAGATCTGCTTGGATCTTGAATCTTAGGAGCACCCCCCTGAACTATATGTTGTGACTGAAGCAGCTGCACCTTTTCGCTAACAGCGGTTTTAAGAGTATTCAATGCTTGTCCAAAAGCTTTTTTCTCCTCGTTAGGCACTGCTCTAAATGCAGCAAACAATTCGTTGAGAATTCCTTTTTTTCCAGCATAACTCAGCCTGAAATTTTCAATAGCCTCCGCATCATTTTCTGAAAATGCCTCAACTTTCTTTAAGTGTTTTTTTACTTCTTCAATCATTTCACAAAAATAGGGTAGTTTTAGGAAATGAGCCCTTGCTTCACAAAGTAATCTACAACAGCTCCTTTTACCAATATACTTTGCTCTCCGGGTTTTAAGTTGGGAAGGGCCTCAACTAATTCAAAATGAGGCCAACCCTCCTCATCTATAAAATCAAAGCGGTAATAGCCAAAGGGTTCTAGAATTGTACATAAGCCTATATGAATCAGATTGACATTATCCTCTTTCTTAAGCTTTTCATGTGGTTTACCGTACTCTTGTAAACCAATAAGATAAAGAACCCCTTCTACATCCAGATCTTCACCATCTGAAAACTTTTCGGTAAGAATTCGAATCACATTTTCCCATCGGGATTTTAATTCTTGATCGCGGGTATAATTGGCCATATGCAAAGATATTATTTCCCTTGTTTCTGTTCTTAAAAAACATGTTTTCTCTCAGAGGTTTATCAAAAATCTGTACTTTGTAGGCATGAATAGTTTAGATATTGTCCTACTGATTTTCCTAGCCTACGGTTTTATCCGGGGTTTGATCAAAGGGTTTGTTGTTGAAATCGCTGGATTAATAGCTCTTTTTGCTGGAATACTTGGAGCCTTTAAATTTTCGAACAGTATTGCCGTTTACATCCAGTCTTATATCGACATGAATCCTAAAATCGTTCAGGTTGTCAGTTTTTTACTACTCTTTATTGCGATCGTTTACAGCATTTCTTTACTTGCAAAAATGCTAACCAAGACTTTACAGATCATCGCACTTGGATTTATAAATCGCCTTGTGGGTGGTCTTTTCGGACTGTTTAAATGGATTCTTATCCTCAGTGCGTTACTTATGGCTTATCAGCAAATTGAAAGTGTCATCACCCTTTTCCCAGAAAAGGTACTTCTCGAGTCCGAATTGTATCCTTTGCTCTCTGAAATAGCAGCCTTTTTATTTGATTGGATATTTACAAACAACAATCTTATGGAATCTCAATTGATTTAAATCAATCGATCAGTTTTTTGATTTCACCATTCTTGAACCAGCCTTCTGAGCCATTTGCAATTCGAATCTTTTTCCATTCTGATAACGAGTCTAAAACCTGAACTTTTGTTCCTTCATGGAGTATAAAAAGTAATTCCCCTTGCTGGTTTGGCTCAGACCATACGTCAATTTTTGATGAAAAAAGAATTGCAAATTGGTTTTGATCCAAGAGGGCATTTTTAGAAAAACCAACTGTAAAACTTCCTAAAAAGAGCAAACTGGTGATTAGAGATAAAAAGAAAAAAACGCGTTTTAAATTGGACGAAAAGACAAACAGATATCCTAAAAAAAGGCCAAGCGAAAGCCAAAGGAAAACCAAACAAAGTTGTGACCAAGAATCCAAGCTCATCAATCCAAAAAGTCGATTTCTAAGCTGTGTAATTTGGGACTCCGGCAGCGGCTCAATGGCATCAATTGTCATGTTTTGAGCAAAAGAACTGTTGATCTTAATGTCTTCATTTTTAGGATCTAATTTTTTTGCTTTTTCAAAATAGTAGATGCTTTCTGCAACTTGGTTCAATCGATAATATGCACTTCCTAAATTGTAATATAGTTCTGCACTATGCAAACCGTTTTGTAGAACTTGTTTGTATGAGTTTACTGCTTCTGCATAATTAGCCTCGTTGTAGTAGGCATTTCCTTGATCAAAAAGAGAGGAGGTGTTTTCTTGGGCATGGAGTAAAGATCCAGCCCAAAGTAAAAACAACACAAAATTCATTCGCTTTTTCATAATTGTCTGTCTATGGCTGCCATCACTCGGCTAGCCCTTTCATAATCAGTTTGAATGCTCCCTGCAGAACCTGGAGCATAGCGCGCTAATTCACAATTTTCAACCACTTCAATAAAATCTTTAGCGAGCTGCTGTTCCACCCTTTTTTTAAGTAAAAGTTGCTCAATTTTAGCCTTACTCAGCTCAGTGGTCTCTATTTTAAGTTTAGCTTTTAAATAATTATGTAAAGCTCTTTCTAAAGCTTCATAAAATTCAACTTGATTGTGCAATGCTTTTTTAGCTGAACTCAAATACTTTTTCGCAAGCTGTTTCGCTAAACGCTGTTTTACACTTGAGGAGTCTTCTGATTTATTTAATATAAAACGCTTGAATAAATAAGCAAACAGTAGTAGTACAAAAGGAAGACCCAAGAGAATCCAGAATTTTAAACTCGCCCAAAAAGGAGCTGTTTTTATAGGTTTTAAGTTTGTTTCAAGTTGGATGAATCTGAACGAACTGTCCACTTCAGTCACGGGCCTTTTCGCTCCTATGCTGTTTGTGTTTTGTGAAGCAATACCTGCCACGGGACCATCATAAACATCAACCAATAATTCCTGGGATTTTAAGATTTGGTAAGCCTCTTGCTTGGGGTCAAAATATGAAAATTGCACCGCGGGTATGGGGTATTTTCCTTGATACTGTGGTACTATGGTGTACAATTCCTCTACACTTCCTTGCATACCGGTCAAGTTTGTTTTAATGTTTTCGGTGCGCTCAGGTTCGTAAACTTCTAAAGTATTGGGTACATTAAGTTTGGGTAAGTTAAATAAATTCAAATTCCCTTTTCCATTAATCTTTATTTTTGCTTGAAACGACTCGGAAGCTTTTAGAGACTCTTTAGATAAAATCACGTCGAAATCAAATTCCCCCACCGCTCCTGAAAAACTATCGGGTTGTCCTTGAGTAGGAAGGGGCTTCACATTGAGTTCCCTTTTACCTGCAGTAATTGTTTTTTGACCTTGAGTAAGAATTCTTCTACCAAACAAATCTTGCCTGTTACTAGGAACCTGTAAACTGAGATTTAGTGTCAGAGGTTCTAAAGTGAGCTTACCTGATTTTTGAGGATAGAGCACTACTTTTTGCCACACCACCTCGTTGTATTGTTCTCCTTTATAACTCCCTCGTGGATTTACCTGTACTCTGCCAATATTGATTTTATTACTCCAAAAATCACCATAACTCGGGGTCTCTAATTCCTGGACATCTGTAATCGAAATGGGGTTTCGGAAATACAATTTATACACTACTGAAATTCCTTCATTTATATAGGGGTTGGTGTTCGATATTTCGGCCACCAATTGAATGTTTTCATCTGTGATATAGTCAATGTTGTTGGGGTCATTGGGCTTTTCTACAGCCTCTGTGACTTCAATCTCTACAGGTGAGGTTTTGTAAACTTCTCCTTGTATGGTAATTGAGGCTTGATCGATAGTCAATTTCCCTTTGGTTTTCGGAGAAAGAAAATAGGTATAGGTTTTCGAAAAACTACTGACTCCATTTACCCAAGAACGATTAACCGATTGCTGGGGACCACTGACCACCAAAAAATTTGTAAAACTTGGAGGGATAAAATTGTCTCCGTTTTCATTCATTTTAAAATCAACTCGAAGCCGTTCATTAATGCCCAGCCTTTTTTTGCTCACTTGAGCATCAAAGGAGATTTGGGAATGGACACTGAAAGTCATCCCTATAAATAGAATTAAAAGAAAAGGAACTGCTTTAATGTTCATCATCTTTACCAATCTTTTTTTCCTCGAACTGGTACCCCTTTAACTTTCTTTGCGTTGACTTTGTCCTGGACCTTTTTTTCCTGATTATTCATTGCTTCTAATAAACTTTGAACTTGTTGAGGGGAAAGTTGGCCTTGTTTGGGTTCTTGATTTTTCTTTTCTGGGGAGTTGTTATTTTGCTGATCTTTTTGATCTTTATTTTGATCTCCTTCGTTTTTGGGCTTACCGTCGTCTTTATTTTCATCACCCTCATCTTCTTCTTCATTCGGGTCTTGTTCATCTTTATTTTCTTGATCCCCCTCTTGATCCTCCTCTTGATCTTGATCCTCTTCTTGTTCTTTATCTTGTTGATCTTTTTGATCTTTTTGATCGTCTTGCTCCTGTTCTTCAGGAGGTTTTTCGTTTTCTAAAAGCTCTTTTGCTAGGGCATAGTTATAACGGGTTTCATCGTCGGAAGGGTTATTTCTTAGGGCATTTTTATAGGCTTCTACTGCTTTTTGATATTCTTTTTTCTTCATAAAAACATTCCCCATATTGTGAAATGCTCTGTGCTTTTCTTCTTTAGAGGAAGCGAATTTTTGAGTTTGAAAAAATCGTTGAGATGCTTCGTCGTAATGCTCATCTAGAAAGTGGGCATTCCCTAAATTATATAAAGCCTCTGGTTTTTCTGGTGCCAAAGAAAGTGCTTTTCGATACGACTTTTCTGCATCGGTATAAGCCTCCTTTTCTACTTGAGTATTCCCATCGTAGATATGGTTAATAACCTTTCCTTCTTGAGCATGAAGCAAAGGAACTATTCCTAAAATAAAAATCCAAAACGTTCTATTTTTCATTGCCGTTCTCATTAAATAGATTCAACTTTTGTACCCATTTGGTTTTGGTTTCAAACAAAAATAAGTCCAATAAAAGAAAAAGTAAAGCTGCGATTAAAAAAGGTTGAAAACGATCCTTATAGCTCACAAATTTCTTGGCTTCAAATTCTTTTTTGTCTAAGGCTTTTAACTGTTCGGTAACAAAATCCAAAACCTCCTGCGTATCATTTCCATCCTGATATTTCCCATTGGTAGCATCTGCAATAGTTTGTAGTACTTCTGCATTCCTTTTAGTAATGACGACTTCACCATCAAAATCTTTTTTGTAAGATTCAACAACACCGTTTTGTTTGAGTGGGATAGGAGCACCATTTTCTGTGCCTACACCAAAGGTAAAAATTTTAATTCCCAATGCAGCGGCTCGAGAGGCTGCATTTGCAGCTTCTTCTGAATGATCTTCCCCGTCTGAAATTAAGAAAATTACTCTGTTTGTTTGGTCTTCGTCATCAAAAAAAGTTCCTGATAAATCAATTGCATTGTCCAATGCTGTTCCTTGAGAGGATAGCATATCGGTATTCAGCGCTTGCAAAAACATTTTTGCTGCTCCGTAATCTGTAGTAATGGGAAGTTGAGGAATGGCTTGTGCCGCATAGGCAATGATCCCAACTCGATCACTCGCCAACTGATTAAGAATCGCCGATACCAAACGTTTGGATTTTTCAATTCTATTTGGAGCTATATCCTCTGCCAGCATACTTTTAGAAACATCTATAGCAAAAACAATATCAACCCCTTCTCGTTTAACGGTTTCCAATTGGGTTCCAATTTTAGGATTCATTAACCCAATTACAATCAAGAGAATAGATAGACTAAAAAAGATAAGCTTTAATGTGGGTTTAAATCGAGAGCGATTTGGACTCAATTGCTTGAGTAAATCTGGATGAGAAAATCGCGCTTGAAGTGAACGCTTCCAACGAACCACAAATGCATAAGCCAACCACACTATGGGAAGGGTTCCCAAAAGGTAGATATACTCGTATGCGTCTATTTGATACATCTAAATAAAGCTTTTAAATAAGGTATTTCTTCCTATCCATTCTAGCATCAGTAAGCCCAAAGCCAAAAGGACTAATATTCTGTATTTTTCCTCGTAATTATAATATTTAAACTCTTCGATTTCTGTTTTTTCAAGTTTGTTGATCTCAGCGTATATTTCTTCAAGCTTTTTGTTGTCTGTTGCTCGGAAGTATATTCCACCCGTAGCCGATGCTATTTCTTTTAACAATTCCTCATCAATTTCGACTTTCGTCATGCCGTATTGAAATTCCCCGGTAGGTAAAATAGCAACTGGTGCTAATGCAGTTCCGTTACTCCCTAAGCCAATAGTATAGGTTTTTATTCCAAATTCAACGGCAAGTTCTATGGCGATTTTAGGATCTATAAATCCAGAATTGTTCACCCCATCTGTCAATAAAATAATCACCTTACTTTTGGCTCTGCTGTCTTTTAGTCGATTCACTGCGGTAGCTAAGCCCATTCCAATAGCTGTCCCGTCTTCGATAAGGCCTTGGTACGCGATTTCTCTTAAAGCTCCTTTTACAATTGATTTGTCACTTGTGATGGGTGTTTTGGTATAACTTTCACCAGCATAGACCACCAATCCAATCCTGTCAGAAAGTCTATCGTCTACAAAAGAAGAAGCAACGCGTTTTAATGCACTCAGCCTATCGGGTTTTAAATCTTGTGCCAGCATGCTTGAGGATACATCAATGGCCATGATGATATCAATTCCTTTGTTTGTTTTTGTTCGAGTAGAGATATCCACCGTCTGTGGTCTTGCAATAGCAAGGATAATCAACGCTGTAGCCAACATCCGAAAAACAAATAGTATGGGGCGTAGTTTGGCTAAAAAAGATCCCTCTCCACTGAATCCAGCAAGCGATGAAATCTTTAAACTGGGTTGTGATTTTTTCCAAGTGAAAATATGCCATGCGATAGCCAATGGCAAAAGAAGAAAGAGCCAGAGGTAATTGGGATTCGCAAAATAGATTCCTTCCAACATGGTTAAAGCTCTTTGATTAATTCTAGACTGTTTACAATCCGTTGTTCAATTTGTTCTCCATAACGATCCTCTTTTTCGTACATGATGGTCAGGATGATGGTGCCTTGTTCGAAAGTAAACAGATAAGCACTAAAGTTACAGCGTACGCGTTCCACTTTATTTTTCTTAGGATAATCTAGGGTTCCGTAAATTTTTGCAACGGGTATTCCCGAAGGTAAGGTTACCGCATCGTTTTTCATCAATATGTTAACCGCCCCTTTGGATTCAAAATTTGAGATAACACTGTTTACGAGTGCTTGTCCTTTTTCAAGATCTGCTTGTTGAGGATCGGAGGGAGGTGTTTCATCCGTACTCGGCGTTTTCTTCGGAAAATCAAACAACAAATCAATATAAAATGGACGATCAAATGATCCGAAACCAAACTGTTGAATCCGCTGATCCTTGGAGCTTATTCGTTCTAACACCTCAGGCGTTTCAATACTTAAAGGAGGGGTTCCGTATTGACTTTTTATCCACTCCCCGCTTGTTAGAACTTTGGTTGGATACCTGAAAAGGGTGTCTTTCACTGGGTAATAGCCGTAAATCAACATGGATACAACTAAAGTTAATACAGCTAAAATTGCCCCTCCAGAAATTCCCCAAATCCACAATTCTTTCCGTCTTTTTTTCTGAAGATACTCTTGATAAGCCACTTTTTCTCGAAGTTCTTCTTCAGTGGGCACAGGTAATGCCTCCTTAGTTTCGATAACTACGTGTTCAACTGCTTTTCGGTCCTCACTAGCTATGTATTTTTCGGGTAATAATTTAGCAAATTTGACTAAATCTGCATTTTGAAGTACGCCTCTAAGGCTTTTCAAAGTGGCTTTGTCTAGGTCTAAAGTACCCGCATCTTTCCGTAGTTGCAATTTTGCAAGCAATTCCTCTGAAGTACTCTCTAATGCATCGATTTTGGCTTCTTCTTCTAAATAACGCCTCACAACATCGGTCAATCTTGAGTAATACTCTTTAAATTCCTCTTGTTGGGAAAGGGATTTTCCTTCCAATGCTTTGAGTTCTTCAATAGCTCGCTCAAAAGGAGGAAGTTCTCTTTCTCGCAATTCTTTTTTACGCTTTTGAAAAAGGTAGGTGTACATAACACCCAATAACAGCATGCTGACAACTAAACTCCATAAAATCTTTACAATTAAAGCGTCGTAATTCTTTTCGATCTCGGTTAGTGGCTTTATGTCGTATAAAGGCTGTTGTAAAGTGTCTACCGTTACGGCATTTACCCGGATTGGAATGAGGTCCGCAATTTTAGAAAATCCATCCACAAGAACCTGCTGTTGGGGGATAAAATAGTTCCCCGAATCGAATTGAATTAAGGCGTATTTCTTAGTATATAAATAATGAGATTGTGCTCTTAGGGTATCTATAGGGCTTTCTTCCAAGAGTTCAAAGGGTGCAAACAGCGGTTGCTCTGGAAAAAGTACCTGAGCTGTACTGTCTGCTTTTATTTGGAGTATGTAATTCAGTTGCTCTCCAATTTTCACGGTCGTTGTATCTACCGCGACGTTCAGTTGAGCTTCCCCCTGAGACCACACAAAAACGCTCGTCATGACTGCCAAAAGGCTCAGGCTGTATCGTTTTAGTTTATCCACGTGCTTTAAAATATCCTAACAGTTTTTTTACATAACTCTCCTCCACACTGCAGTTTAATTGTCCTGCTCCGTTCTTTTTGAACAGCTCCTCAAAACTTTTAACCTGTTCGGCATATTGAGCACCATAACTACGACGAAGCTCTTTGGAAAAGGTATTGATCCATTTCATACGCCCCGTTTCCGCATCGACCATGGGCACCATTCCTAAATTCGGAAGGGTTTTTTCCATGGGATCGTACACTCGAATTCCTGTTAAATCGTGCTTTTTTGCTGCAATTCGTAGTGTTTTATCATAGCCTTTATCCATAAAGTCCGATAATAAAAAAACAATGGCTTTTTTCTTTAATACACTTGAAAGAAATTCAAGAGCAACTCCAATCGCTGTTTTTTTACTCAACGGGTGAAATTCTAACAATTCCCTTATGATTCTCAAGATATGAGAACGTCCTTTCTTAGGAGGAATATACAATTCTATTTGCTCGGAAAACAAAACTAAACCTACCTTGTCATTGTTTTGTAAAGCTGAAAAAGCAAGAGTTGCTGCAATTTCTGTTAAGACTTCTTTTTTAAACTGAGATCTCGTTCCAAAGGCTTCTGAGCCACTTACATCCACGACCAACATCAGGGTAAGTTCTCGTTCTTCCTCAAAAACTTTGACATAGGGTTCATTGTATCGAGCGGTAACATTCCAATCTATTGAGCGAACGTCATCCCCATATTGATACTGACGGACCTCACTAAAAGTCATTCCACGGCCTTTAAAAGTTGAATGGTACTCTCCACCAAAGACATGATCGCTCAAACGGCGTGTCTTGATTTCAATTTTACGAACTTTTTTTAGTAGCTCTTTTGTATCCATTAGATGCTAAAGTGGAATGCTTAAAAAAAAATTAAAATAAAAGTTTAGGGAACTTCTACTTCATTGATAATTTGAGTAATCAGATCTTCAGAGGTAATATTCTCTGCTTCTGCCTCATAGGTTAAACCAATTCGATGGCGTAATACATCAAAAATTACAGCGCGTACATCTTCAGGAATTACATACCCACGGTGTCTGAGAAAAGCATGGCATTTCGCTGCAGTAGCCAGATTAATACTCCCCCTTGGTGAAGCACCAAAACTAATGAGCGGTTTCATCGACTCTAGATTATATTTCTCTGGGTAACGGGTAGCAAAAATGAGATTTAAAATATAATTTTCGATTTTTTCATCCATATAAACCTCACGCACGGTCTCCTGAGCAGTTAAGATTTGTTTAGTAGTCACCACAGCTTTCACTTGTGGCATTTGACTGTTTAAATTATTTCGAACGATGAGTTGTTCCTCGTCTAACTTTGGATAATCGATAACGGTTTTGAGCATAAATCGATCTACTTGAGCTTCGGGTAAAGGATAGGTTCCTTCTTGTTCTACCGGGTTTTGAGTAGCCATTACCAAGAAAGGCGCTTGAAGTTTAAAGGTCGTATCACCGATAGTAACCTGTTTCTCTTGCATCGCTTCAAGTAAAGCAGATTGTACTTTAGCAGGGGCTCTATTAATCTCGTCTGCCAAAACAAAATTGGCGAAAATGGGACCTTTTTTTATAGAAAAATCATTCTCTTTAATGTTGTAAATCATGGTCCCAACCACATCGGCTGGAAGCAAATCTGGGGTAAACTGAATCCTACTAAAACTTCCTTTAACCGCCTGGCTTAGTGTATTAATTGCTAGTGTCTTTGCTAGTCCAGGAACTCCCTCTAATAAGATATGTCCTTTCCCTAAGAGCCCTATCAACAGTCGTTCGACCATGTGTTTTTGTCCTACAATGACTTTGTTCATTTCCATCGTAAGCAAATCGACAAAGGCGCTCTCTTTCTCTATCTTCTCATTGATTGCTTTGACGTCAATCGTCTCATTTGTCTTGTTTTCCATAGAAATTATAGCATTTTTTTTGGATAGCAAATTTGAAAAATAAATATTCGTTTCCTTGTTAACAATTGGTTAAAAATTGAAGTGTCCACAAAGGGTGATCCTTTGAAATGTTCTTATTTTAGAAGTGAATTTAAGGTATTTTGAGTAGATGAATCCCTTTTCAAGAATAATTTACAAATCCCTAGTAGGCAAAAACTTGGTCTTGTATTTGGACTTTTATATCGCTCTAGGGTAATCTGCTTTGAATAACTTACTCTAAAATCATTTTTTATGAAAGATCAAATCGTATGTATTACTGGAGCAAGTAGTGGAATTGGCTGGGCTACAGCAAAAGCTTTAAATGATTTAGGCGCTCGTTTAATCCTTTGTGGAAGACGCGAAGAAAAATTAAAACAACTCGGGGAACAACTTCAGGTAGAATATCAATTGCTTGTTTTTGATGTTCGTGACAGAAAAGCCGTCTTTGATGCATTTAAAAGTCTTAGTGAAACATGGAGGAAGATTGATGTGCTGATTAATAATGCTGGAAACGCCCATGGACTGGATCCTGTTCATACAGCTGATGTTGATGATTGGGACGCTATGATCGATGGAAATGTAAAAGGATTGATGTATGTCACTAAAGCGGTATTGCCCCATATGGTAAAATCAAAAAAAGGCCATATCATCAATCTGGGTTCCATAGCGGGTAAGGAAGTTTATCCGAACGGGAGTGGATATTGTAGTAGTAAATTTGCAGTAGATGCTTTTACTACGGGACTTCGAATTGACCTTAACCCATATGGAATCCGCGTAGGTGCGATTCACCCGGGTTTGGTTCAAACTGAGTTTTCAGAGGTTCGATTTAAAGGAGATCAAGCACGTGCAGCAAAAGTTTACGAAGGTGCTGATGCCCTAACTGCAGAAGAGGTTGCAGAAGCTATTCGGTATATGCTTACCGTCCCTGAAAAAGTGAATGTGGCCGATCTTGTTCTACTTCCAACACGTCAGGCAAACGCTTATGTATTAAATAGAAAAACCTAACCTTCCTGACGATAAAGACCTGGATTCGCTTGCGTTACTATATTATTTTTATATTTTTATTTATCTCAAATTTGTAACCATGAGAAAATCCTTTTTAGATTTTCATTCGTTTTTTTATGTTTTAGGAATATTTTCAATCTGTTTTTTAGTTCCCGAAAAGAAACGACTACTTCGAGTAAACCCATCGGGGAATGCTATTCAACTCCTGTTCAAGGAAATAAAATCATCTCTACAGCATTGGTAATTCACTTCAGATGAGCTTCAAAATATAATTTTCAATACGACTCCCCCCAAATTTAAATTTACCCAAATCATGCCAGAACTTTTCATTCGAAAAACAATACTTGTAAATAAAGACAGATCTGCTGTTTTCAAAATTCTCAATAATTTTCATTTATGGCCAAATTGGTCTCCATGGCTAATCTTGGATCCAAACGCAACCCTAAAAATAGACGAAGATGGAAAGTACTACCGCTGGGAAAGTCCCGTTTTAGGAAAAGGGGAGATGAGAATTATCAGTGAAGAGGAAGCGCAGTCCATTCATTACGACTTACAATTTTTTAAACCCTGGAAATCTAAAGCAAAAGTGAGTTTTTTTTTAAATGAAAAACAAGAAAGTGTAGAAGTTGTTTGGACTTTTAAAAGCAAATTGCCTTTTTATATGTTTTGGATGAAAAAACGAATGGAAGTTTTTTTAGGAATGGATTATGAAAGGGGACTTCTCCTACTGAAGGATTATGCTGAGCATGGAGAATTAAGCTTTCGTTTAGATTTTGAGGGAATCCTTCCTTTTGAGGCGATATCTTATTTTGGGATGCACAATAAAACTACCCACACCGAATTTAAGAATCAAATAGCTACAGATTTTTCTAAACTTTTCCCTTATATGGATGAGCATTGTAAAGAGATTGTAAGTGGCCCTCCCTTTTGTATCTATCACAAATTTGATGTTTTAAAAAACCGAGTAAAGTACACGATCGGATTTCCAATTAAAAACATCATAACCTTTTCCAATAAAAATTTCCATATTGGAAACTTGCCTCAAATGAAAGTTCACAGTATTAAAATCAAAGGTCCATACAAATACATAGAAAATGCTTGGATGGCTCAAACGATGCATATGCAAGGGAAAAAAATAAAAGCCTCGAAAAAAAATCCCCCTTTTGAGTTGTATTTGAATGATCCCAACACGACCAAGGAGAATGAACTTGAAACCCAAATAGCATTCCCTATACGATAAGCATTAGCGGTCTACTTCAAAAATTCGAATGTCATCCAATTCAAAGGTGCCATCACTTGCTGTTTTTCCACTTCCAGTATAGCGAAAAGCAAAATAAACAGACTCCTTAATATTATTTAATGGGAGGATGCCTGAATCAATCCAGAGCAAATCATTGTCTTCCTCTGAGGCAACCAACCCCTCAAGGGGGATCCATGTTGCATTTTTTATTTGAGACTCGTTTCCGCTAAAATTGGTTGAATAAAAGACCTCTAAAGCACTGCTGTCTGCAAATGCCGTTGAAGTCCTAAAACTAAAAAAGGGCTGAGCTAAATTGCGAATATTGATTAATGGAGTGATTAGCCAGCATAGGGAATTTTTATTTCCAGATCGATACGACCCGATTCGGAGGGACTGCCCCAAACTATTTTCATCTTCATATACCTCCCAATATACTGTTCCACTCTCTACCCAATTTAACCACCCTGAACCCATAAAACGTCCTAAGGGATGAGTTTCAAAACTTTCCTCAAAGAAAGGATCACAGCGATTGTTTTGTAAATTAAAATCGGAAGGATTATTAATTTTTAAAATGTCTTTTTCGTTGTAGTAGTCTCTTGTATGGATTGCACGAATCAAGCCTGATAAACTATCTAAGACCACCGATTTGAATTTTGAAAAGGAGCTGCTACTTACAATTGTAGATAGAAAACTCTCACAAGAGTTAATCCAGCGCTCCCCATCAAAAGTGTCAAAGGCTTCTCCTGCAAAAGTTTTTCCTTTTTCACTTCGGGCAAATTGTATCTCATCTAACTGTATCCACAATCCACGCGTAGCTTCACTTAATGCATGAATTGTAGTTTTTTTTGGAACGATTTCCAGAAACACCTCACTCCGGACAATATGATTTGGAAGTAAAGGTTGCGGGATGTTTGCGACCCCGTCCGCTTGAAAAGATCCAAGTGATAAAACCCCTCCCTCCATTCCGGCACCAAGACCATTTAGATTGACATAAATTTTCATCCCTATGGGATACAAAGTGTGAAGAGCCGTTTGATCTAACAACAAACGCATCCCCCTAGTGGGGTCATTAGGTTGGTCTTGGAGGTAGAGTTCTTTATAAAAATTCCCAGTGGCATCCGAAGAGGTAACAATACCCTCGAGCCATAAATCCGTTTCGGATTTTTCAAAGAGTACAAATCCGGTCTCGCTTTGTTTAACCCGTTCCCATACAGCTTGAATACTTGTATTTGCTTTTGGAAGTTCAATTTCAATAGTTTCAGGTATCGGAAACTCAATCAGCTTATCACATTGAATACAGAGTAAAACGAAGAAAATGTATCTTTTCATAACTAAAATCGATAATAGGTTGAGATAAAATATGTTGTCCCTCGTCCCCACCAATACTTAGGATTAAACAAAGGGCGTGAACGCTCTTGGTCAAGTTTTAAACTGGGGTAATTCGCATTTCGTCCCTGCTCAAAACCACTAGACAAAAAAACGGTGTTTAAAATATTTTGAATGCTACAGAAAAAACCCCCGAACTGATTTCCAATTCGCCAAGATTTTCCGGTGGTCATATTTAATAAATAATAGATTGGAAATTGCTCTTGAGCTAAGAGTGTTTGTACTTCATCAGGGTCGTAAGTAGAAAAGGGTAATCCATCTGTATCAGAAAAAAAGTTCGACGTTCTCAAAAGTGGGTTGGGGTCTAGAAATGAATTTGAAAAATAGTTGGCATAAATAGATAATCTCCAATAATTTGGATCCTCGTAATGTAGAGAAAGGGAATACGCCTGTTGAGGTCCTCCTGCTAGGGCGTAATTTTTTAAAAATGCATTGCCCAATGATTTAATTCCATTTTGAAAATCCAATTGAACTGCATCATCAGAAGGGGCAGTCCCTAAGTATACTTTAGGATTATTAGCATACCTGTACTCTCCCAAAGAAAGAACCCCAGAAAGACGAAATTCGGGTAGTATCTCCCAATCAAAACTACCCTCGATACCCAGATGAAAAAAGTCAACTCCTTGTGTAATCTCTTGCACAAAAAGTGCAGAATCGCCCCCTATGCCATCAGCAAAATAAGAGCTCACTTCCTGAATGTTATTTCGCTGAATGGTGTATCCTTTCGCTTTTAACTCAAGACTTTGACCCTGCCAGAGATAACTGATTACGAGTTGTTTATCCGTTTCAAATGTGCTCTCAGGAATAGTAAACTCATTCTCTCTAGGGTTGATATAAACATTTTTATAAGCGGGTGGGGATTGAAACCATTGTGCTTGCAAAGAAAGATAATACCTCCCTGTAAAAGCATAGTTTATTCCACCTTTTAGTGAACTGGTTTTAAAAATTTGGGGGGAGCCCTTTCCATAGGAATGCTCTGGATAATTCCCGTTTTGAAAATACCCTTCTCTCCAATACGAACGGTAGTCCCCGGATACACCTCCATAGACTTCCAAGCCTTTAGAATGATAATCAAATCCTAAGGATACATTAAGGCTTGTCGTTTGTATCCCATAATGGTATTGAAAAGGAGCTCCTTTTTCTACTTTTCGATCGGGGAACAAGAGATGATTAGGGATTTGAAGGGGATTTGAGGCATAGGAATTATAATCCCAAAGAAATTGAGCTCCCAATAAATCCCTTGGGGATGCATAAAAAATGGCGTTTTCTTGAGCAATTCCCAATTCAGTTCGATAATTAATCCCATTTGACGCTCTGGCGTTGTGTTGAAGAGTAAGGTATTTTTGATTTAACTTTTGAGTATCAAAATTTAAGGAATAAATCCCATAACCCGATTCTGTTTGATTGGCTTCATATAGCATTTCCCAATCGATTTGTCCATTATTTTTCAATTCTTCTTGAAGTTGAAAAGCGCCTACATAATCAGGTTCATTCGAGTTTCTTAAGGGGTAGCTCGGAAGGTATTGGTAGTAAACTGGGTCGGGATTTCGTCCCCCACCTTGAAGGACCCCCTGGACCAGTTGATGCCCATTGTATGCCAAACGACTGTTTTGATGGGTTCCCCAAACAAAGCCAAAATTGAATTGGATGCGATGGTTTTTCGAAAGTTCCCACAGATGATTGAGAAGAACAATAGGAGTTTTAGTTTCTGTAATCCTACTGTTTCGAATCCTCCCCGATTGGATTCCCCAATACGGATTGTATTGCCTTCCTTTAAGATCAAATACCTCTTTGGTAAGCGGTGCATTTTTTCCTCGGCTACTAGGAGTAAACAAAAAAGTAAACCAGCTTTGGTGTTGATTCGTCCAATTTTTTTCTAATAATAGTGCTCCAGAAAAGGCCTCGTAGGGCGTACCCTCTAGATATCCTTGTTCCCCCCATCTTCTTGAGAATAACAAACCATATCCTAGAGCTTTTTTATTGGGGCTTTGTACCATAGAGAATTGTGTTCGATATCTGTAAGAACTATTGGAGAAAGCTTGAGAAATTTTAGTTCCCGATCGTAAGGCAGAAGGTCGAAAATCAATTGTTGTTGTAGATAAAAAACCTCCTCTTCCGAAAAACTTAGAAGAAGCCCCTTCAAAAAACTGTTGCCCTGAATTTGTGAAATCATTCAACCCTCCCCATTGGCTCCATTGTGGGGATCCTTTAAAAAAAGATTGTACAGGAACTCCATTTAACCGAACCTCCTGATAACTCGGATCAAGACCCCTCATTCTATAAAAGGTTGGGCTAAATTGAAAAGCGACTGTATTCAAAAAGACATCTCGCTGAGAATTTAAAATACTCCCAATTTGACCTCGATCAAATCCCTGATCCTCTTCAAAAAGTGCGTCCCAATCAACCGTCGTTTGCGGGTCTATAAATTCCTGTGAAATCGTGACTTTCCAATATCCTAAATCAACCATAGGTTTCGACTCGATAGGAAGGGGTACTATTTGTTGTAAGCCCTCTGGGGTTTCTATAATGAGATCCACTTCAGTGAAAGACGTTGAAAATTGTAATGAAAAAAAACCGTTTTCATCCGAAATTGTTTCACTAGAAAGATCCTTTATTGAGAGTTTACAATTTGGGAAAGGTTCCCCCAAAGGAGCCACTAAATACCCCTTAACCAACTGTTGGCCTTGGAGAACTGAATGAACAAGAACATCAAAAAACAACTGAGTCTTTTCATGTTAAGAAATGGGTTGACCTAAATTTATTAAATTCAATTAAAAAATAAAAGCATGTTATTCAGATCTAGGAATTTGTTTATTGCGCTTGTACCCCTACTTTGCTCTTTCAGCTGGAGTCAAGAACAAATTCAATCGATTGCTTTTTATAATGTGGAAAATTTATTTGACCCCTCAGACGATCCCAATACCTATGACGAGGACTATACTTCAGAAGGGAGAAATCGTTGGACTAAAGAACTTTTAGATCAAAAAATTAATCAGCTTGCTACGGCGATACATCAAATCGGTGAAAAAGAAACGGGAAAAGCTCCGATGATTGTCGGTCTTGCTGAAGTAGAAAACAGAAGCGTAGTGGAACAATTGATTTCCCATCCTTTGCTTCAACCCTACCAATATGAAATTGTTCATTTTGATTCCCCAGACAGTCGTGGAATTGATGTTGCCTTAATCTATCGAAAATCAATATTTATACTAGAGGCTGCCAAAAAATACAAACTCTTTTTGGTTGATCCCAAAACACAAAGTCGAAGAACTACCAGAGATCAACTGGTGGTAAGTGGCTATTGGGGAGAAACTGCCATGGCTGTTTCAGTAAATCATTGGCCCTCAAGAAGAGGAGGGCAAAAGAGAAGTGAAGCCTCAAGAAAGGCTGCCGCATTATTACAACAAAGGCTACTGGATTCCATTCAAGGTAAAAACCCTGAGATGTATCTGGTAAGTATGGGAGACTTTAATGATAATCCTACTGATACAAGTTTGGAATTTTTGACTCATAAGAGTGACTTCCGTCCCTCTTTTCAACCGATGTTCAACCCTATGATTAAACTATTCAAAAATGGTATAGGCAGTTTGGCTTTTCGGGATCGGTGGCACCTTTTTGATCAAATTCTCTTGTCTAAAAATTGGCAAAAAAAAGAAAATCCCTTTTTTATTAAAGCTGCTGTTTTCAATCCTGCTTTTTTAAGAAATCCCGAAGGGAAATTTTCTGGATATCCCTATCGCAATGAAGTGAAAGCTTCAAAACTTGAAGGGTATTCCGATCATTTTCCTGTATATGTTCTGATAGGAAAAAAAGGGTCTTAAGCTAAATTCAGTCCTTCCTCATAAATTATTCCTCTACCGTTTCTGGATATAGAAAATGGTTGTAGGGAAATCGTGTGATGTGTAGATCTCTTACTTCCTGATAAATCCGAACTCGAAACGCTTCCAGATTTTCTTTACTTAAAGCAGAAATGAATAAGGCATTTCCATTGGCTTTATGTAGCCACGTTTTTTCCCATTCCTCAATTGAAAAATGAATTGGACCTCTTTGCTCAACCAGCTCATCCTCGTCCCAGGGTTCTGCTTGATAGGCATCAATTTTGTTAAAAACCATTAAAGTAGGTTTGTCTAAACTTTTAATCTCTTTTAATATTTGATTGACCGAATCTATATGCTCCTCAAAATTGGGGTGGGAAATGTCCACAACATGTAATAAAAGGTCTGCCTCCTGAACCTCATCTAATGTGCTTTTAAAAGACTCTACCAATTGAGTAGGTAACTTTCTAATAAAGCCCACAGTATCACTCATCAAAAAAGGAAGGTTTCCGATTACAACTTTTCGAACGGTGGTGTCTAAAGTGGCAAATAATTTGTTTTCTGCGAAAACATTACTTTTTGCAACGACATTCATCAGTGTAGATTTGCCCACATTGGTATAACCCACAAGAGCAACTCGAACCATGGCTCCTCGATTTCCTCTTTGAGTTGCCATTTGTTTGTCAATTACAATCAACTTCTTTTTAAGCAAGGAAATTTTATCTCGAACGATTCGTCTGTCTGTTTCGATTTCAGTTTCCCCTGGACCTCGCATTCCAATTCCTCCTCGCTGTCGTTCTAAGTGTGTCCAAAGACCCTTAAGTCGAGGGAGGATGTATTCGTATTGTGCAAGTTCCACCTGAGTACGAGCATAGCTTGTCTGAGCTCTTTGGGCAAAGATATCGAGAATCAAACCGGTTCGATCCAGCACTTTACATTTGAATGTTTTTTCAATATTCGCTTGCTGTGCAGGGGTAAGTTCATCGTCAAAAATAACTGTAGAAATGTCATTCTCTTTAACAAATTCCAACACCTCTTGTATTTTCCCAGTTCCAATGAACGTTTTGGGATTTGGAGGATCAATTTTTTGAGTGAATCGAGCCAAGACTTCTCCACCTGCAGTGTACGCTAAAAAAGCCAATTCATCCATATACTCCTTGGACTTATCCGCGTCCTGTTTTGAATTTATAATTCCAATCAGTACGGTCTTTTCAAAATCAAGTGATTTCTCCTCTATCATTTTATGTGGTCCATTTTTTTAATTTAAAATCTTTTCCATCGAAAACACCATAAGTAGTATGTGTAATCCAATCTCCTAGATTAATGTATTTTGATTTTGGATTCAACTCAATCTCTAAAGGAAGGTGACGGTGTCCAAAAAGAAAAAAATCTCGATGCTTATCTTTCAATTTTCGTTGTGCATATTGCGCTAACCACTCTTTTTCTTCACCTAAAAAAACTACATCTTCAGCTCCGGAAATTAATTTGTTTTTAACCGAAAAATATTGACCAATGCGCATCCCAATATCAGGGTGCAGAGATTTAAATAAGAATTTAGCAATCGGATTGACAAATACTTTTTTCATGCGTTTATAACCTTTGTCATTGGGACCTAGTCCATCACCATGTCCAATAAAAAACGAGCTATTCTCTAGAATAAATTCCTGTGGTCTGTGGTAAACGGGTATTCCCAATTCTTTTTCAAAATAATCCACCATCCACAAATCATGATTTCCTACAAAATAATGAACCGCTATCCCTTGATCTACAAATTGAGCTAATTTACCTAAGATTCTTACAAAACCTTTAGGAACAACCGTTTTGTATTCCATCCAAAAATCAAAAAGATCGCCCAAAAGAAATAAAGCCGAGGCATCTTTTTCTATCTCGTTCAACCAATCTAAAAACAGCTTTTCACGAACCTTACTGGCCTCTTGAGTAGGTGCCCCAAAATGCTGATCCGATGCAAAGTAAATTTTCTTGTTTTTTGGAATTTTCATTTCATCTCTCTAACCTATGGCTTGATCTAAATCCGCTATTAAATCACGGACGTCCTCTACCCCAACACTCAAACGAATTAAAGCATCCACCACGCCACTCTTTTCACGAATTTCTTTGGGTATTGAAGCATGGGTCATACTAGCAGGATGCCCAGCCAAACTTTCGACTCCTCCTAATGATTCTGCTAAAGTAAAAAGTTTAAGTTTTTCCACAATCTGAATAGCTGAAGCATAATTTGCCCCTTTTGTAATGAAGGACAACATCCCTCCAAAATCAGTCATTTGAGATTTGGCAACTTGGTGATTGGGGTGGTCCTCAAATCCCGGCCAATATACCTTTTCTATTTTGGGGTGATTTTTTAAATAATGGGCTATTTGTGCTGCATTTTCACAGTGTCGTTGCATTCTGAGATGCAAGGTTTTGATTCCCCTCAAAGTCAAAAAACTGTCCATAGGTCCGGGAACTGCCCCACTTGCGTTTTGAATAAATCCTATTCGCTCTGCCAAATCTTTATGATTGGTCACCAAACTTCCTAAAATGACATCGGAATGTCCAGCAAGATATTTTGTTGCCGAATGCATCACAATATCTGCACCCAAAACTAGAGGCTGCTGCAGGTAGGGCGAAGCAAAAGTATTATCCACTGCCAATAAAATAGAATGCTGTTTACATAAAAAAGCAACAGCCTTAATGTCAATAATATTCATCATGGGGTTGGTTGGTGTCTCCACCCAAACCAATTTCGTTTTTTCATTGACCTTAGCTTCGATATACTTCGGGTCATTCATGTTTACAAAATGAAACTTGATCCCAAAATCCTCAAAGATCTTCGTAAATAAGCGATATGACCCTCCATATAGATCGTCTGTTGAAATAACTTCATCCCCTGGTTTAAGAAGTTTTAAAACCGCATCCATTGCTGCTAATCCGGAACCGAAGGCAAAGCCGTAGGCTCCAGCCTCTATGCTCGCAAGGGCTTTTTCTAAAGCCTGTCGGGTAGGATTATGAGTACGACTGTATTCAAAACCTTTATGCCCTCCCGGGGTAGTTTGCGCATAGGTTGAGGTTTGATAAATTGGAGGCATTACTGCGCCATATGCTTGGTCTGGGGATTGACCTCCGTGTATTGTTAAACTATTAAAATGTAACGGATCTTTCATTTATGCCTTATTTTATGGGTGTAAAGGTATTTGATTTTGAACAAAACGTCTGTTTTTCAATAAAATCATTTTTCTTTGTAGTTCAATAGTTAAATATGCGTGTCTTTTTTTATTTGAGCAGTTGTGATACTTGTAAACGAATCCTAAAGACCCTTGAAATAGGACCCTCAATTGAACAAATCGACATTAAAAAAAATCCGATCACAGAAACGCAACTCGATGAATTATACTCCTTAACTCAAAGTTATGAGGCCCTCATCAATAAACGAGCACAACTCTTCAAGCAACGGGGGATTAAAGTAGAACAAATCGGTGAGCAGGAATACAAAAGTTTACTTTTAGAACACTACACTTTTTTAAAACGACCTGTTTTGGTTTTTGACCAAACCATATTTGTCGGAAATAGCCCAAAAGTGATTGAGGCTGCAAAAGCCTTTTTGAATGAATAATAGAGCTCTAGCACTTTTTGCTGCCCTAGGAGCCACTACTATTTACGGCTTAAACCATACCATCGCTAAAGTTGTCATGCCCCATTACATAGGAGCTTTCGGATTTATCATGTTACGGGTTGTTGGAGCGGCTAGCCTATTCTGGATAACGAGTCTTTTTATACCCAAAGAAGTAATCGATCGCAAGGACTATCCTCGGATTTTTTTTGCTGCCTTTTTGGGAATGTGCATTAATATGCTCATGTTTTTTAAAGGTTTACAACTTTCTACGCCTATTAATAGTGGGGTTATTGTCACCTTAACGCCCATCATCATTCTCATTTTATCTGCTTTCTTTCTCAAAGAACGTCTTACTGGCCTAAAGTTTTTAGGAATCACCTTGGGGTTTTCGGGAGCGCTACTCCTTATTTTATATGGCAATACGTCTTTAGTAATCAACGCTCCTAATGTTAGCTTAGGGAACAGCATGATGCTCATCAATTCCACGAGTTATGGAGCATATTTAGTCATCGTAAAGCCCCTAACCAAAAAATATCAAACCGTTACCTTAATGAAATGGATGTTTTTACTTGGAATTTTCATGACCTTCCCGATTACCTTTTCTGAATTTAAGGCGGTCTCGTGGAGTTCCCTCCCCTTTGATGCCGTGTGGCGAATGGCGTTTGTGGTCGTAGGAACAACTTTTTTAACCTATATGTTTAACGTTTATGCACTGAAAACTTTACCCGCAACTACTATAGGGGCGTTTACCTACTTACAACCCTTGATTACCATCGTATATGCAGTACTCACAGGTAATGATATTTTAGATGGAGTTAAATTAAGCGCTTGTTTATTGGTCTTTTTAGGGGTTTATTTGGTTTCGAAAAAAGTGAAAAACAAAAGCGAGCTTGGAACTGAATCCTCAGGCTAATCCATCCCCGACTCCATAAGAAGAATCAATAAAGCAAGCTGTATGGCTTGATGTCCCTCTTGATTCAACCACCATTCGTCTAGTGAATGGGCTTTACCTCCTTTTCCACCTCTCCCAATTGTCACTGCGGGAATCCCTTTAGCGATAGGAATGTTGGAATTGGTAGAGCCACGAGTAAGGTAGGGTTTGACTCCAAAAGCAGCCGTTGCTGCTAATGTTTTTTGAACCAAAGGAAGCTGATCCGAAAGTTCACCAGAGGGTCGATTTCCAATTTTATCTATTGCTGCTGTCAAATCAGGTCCTTCTCTTTTCATTTCATTCTGATGAGCTAAAGCATTTTGAACAGCGGTTTCCAAAAGGTCTTCCATCTCCTCTAATCGGCTTGGATCAACGGACCGAATGTCTATTTCCATAATAGATTCAAAGGGAATTGAATTAATCGAGGTACCCCCAGAGATCACCCCTACATTATAGCTAGTTTTAGGTCCCTCACTAGTATACTTATTTGCAGCTTCTACAAAGTTACTAATCGCCTCTCCTAAAGCGTGATGAGGATTGGCTAAACCAAAAGCACCCCAGGAATGTCCTCCTGGTCCTTTAAAAGTAACCCGATAGCGGTAAGACCCTAATCCTTTGTTGTTTACACGGCCAATATCCCCTCCGTCAATTGCAATCCAACTGTCTATTTTCGGACCTCCATCTCGAAACAAATATTTTACCCCACGTAAATCCCCCAAACCTTCTTCGCCTACAGAACCTACAAATAAGACGTTGGACTTAGGCTGGATCGTTTCAGTTTTTAGCGTCTCTATAAGGGTGAGTAACATTGTCAAGCCTCGGGTATCATCTCCAATTCCGGGAGCAAAAAGCGTATCGTTTTTGATCTGAACTTGAACATCAGTTCCTTCAGGAAATACCGTGTCCAAATGGGCGTCCAAAGCGACCGTCCGCTTCCCTTCACTACCCTTCATTAAACCCAATACATTCCCTTCTTTATCGATCCAAACAGAGTCTAGAGCCAACTCTTTAAAATAGTTTGCAAAGGCTTCTGCCCTCAGGGTTTCTTTGAAAGGAGGAGCTTCTATTTCGTTGAGTAGAATATGCCGTTCAAGCGTTTTAGACTCCAAAGCCTCAATTCGTGCAAAAGCTTCCTTGATCTTTTTGTTCTTTAAAAGTTTAGTAGTTGCTTTGATATAGGATTTGTCGATTGAATCGGTGGGTTGAGCTACAGAAAAACTGCTCACCAAAACAAATAGAAGTAAAGTATTTCTCATCGTAGTATTCATTCTTAACTTTTTAGGTTTTTAGGCAACTTTCCGTGGGATCTGGTATCTGCTGCAGTTAATTTTTTATAGGATGTGGTTCTGTTTGAAGCTTCAAACTGTGTTTTTAATTCTTGTGGAAGAGCCGTCAACTTTCTTGTTTTTAAATTCATCCACGCACCCATCATTTCACATCGTGCCACATTTTCCCCTTCTTGGTTATAGAAATTGTGTTCAAAAGAAAAAAAAGTGCCCTCTTCACTCATCCCAGCCAATTCAAATGAAACCCGAATTTTATCATCAGGCATGACTTCTTTAAAATAAAACAACTGCTCATTAAAAACGATTGGACCAATGGCTCTGTGTTGAAGATCCTTATGGGACAGCCCGATATGTTGAAGAAAAGCCATTCGAGTTTCACTCGCATAACTCAAATAGGTGATGTTCGCTAAATGCCGATTGGCATCTAAATCATTCCATCGGATTTCAAATTCTTTTAAAAACATGCTGCAATTTTTTATAAAGCTATTCTTTTTCTATTTTTAGCAAAAATTAAATTCATGAAATATACTTTATTACTACTTAGCCTAACTTTATTGATGAGCTGTGGCTCTAAAGAAGAGAATAAAAAAGGATTTGAATACAACCGCACTACAAAAGAAGTTAAAAAGGCAAATGCCCCCAAGGGTTCAGAAGTTCCGATTGATTTGAGTAATAAAGGTATTGGTCCCATTAAGTCTGTTGATTTTGGAAGTTCAATAGATAAGGACTTGGCTTCCCTAGGAGAAACTACTTTCAAACAAAAATGTACCGCTTGTCACATGCCTGATCGAAAACTAATTGGTCCTGCAATGAGCGGATTGTATGAAAGACGCAGTCCAGAATGGGTCATGAATATGCTTTTGAACCCGACTGAAATGTTAAAGCAAGACCCCATTGCTAGTGCCTTGCTTAAAGAATATAATAACGTGATGATGCTCAATCAAAATTTGAGCGAAGAAGAAGCTCGCGCAATTAGCGAGTATCTTAGAACTTTATAAGGACCAAGCTTTTCCTCCCGTAGTTTCCATGAGATCTACACAACCTTGCTGACGACCTGGAATAGGTTCGTAGGCCATAACTTGCTCTCCGATAAACTCATTGGTTTTAAAAGCGTTTACGGTCATGCTTCGCAATTGAAATGCAAAACTTGAGGCGGCTTCTTCACCAGCGGGTGCTTCATCAGATTTCAAATATTTGGCTAATTGAGCGTCCCATTCTTCAGTAGTTACTGCTGATGCACTCGATTTTCCTGTAGCTGCAAGTGCTGCTGCGATAAAGGCTTCCATCCCAGATTTTGCTTCTGCTTGTCTTTCTTCATTTAAAACTGCCTTAATATAGGCGTCTGCAAATTCAGGTAATTTCAATTCAATTGCTCCAGGAATATCTGTTGGAGGAATGATAAGTTCCATTAATCCAGATAAAACAGAAAACTGTTCTTGAGAATAAAACACAGGCATTGTTTGTGAAGCTGTTTGACAGCTTTGCATCAATCCAACTACTGTAGGGGTTATGGTGATTGCACCAAATCCCATTCCAATATTTTTTAAGGCTTTTCTTCTATCCATTTCAGTAAATATTAAAGATTCATTTTTTTCAATTCTTCTACAGCGTGATTCGCCGCTCTAGCCGTTAGGGCCATATATGTAAGTGATGGATTCACATTTCCTGCAGAAGTCATTGCAGAGCCGTCAGTAACATAGACATTAGGAACATCATGCAATTGATTGTGTTTATTCAAAACAGAGGTCTTAGGATCATGTCCCATACGAGCCGTTCCCATTTCATGAATTCCTAAACCGATAGCATAGTCTCCATCGTATCCGCGTACATTCTTAAATCCAGCATTCGTAAGCATTTCTTCAGCTTGGAATTGCATGTCTTTACGCATTGATCTTTCATTGTCCTTGATGGTTGCGTCAAAAGTTACTGTAGGTAAGCCCCAAGCATCTAATTTGTCGTAATCAAGTGTCATTTTGTTTTCGTGGTAAGGTAGAATTTCTCCAAAACCTCCTAAACCAATTGACCAAGAACCGGGTGTGGTGATTGCTTCCTTAAAACCAGCACCATACGCCATTTCTTTAACTGAGTTGGACCAGCCTCCTCGGCCACCACCTCCTTGATACCCATATCCACGTATAAAATCTTTGGAGTCAGTAGATCCACCAATATTTCTAAATCGGGGAACATAAATCCCATTGGGTCGTCTTCCAGTAAAGTATTTGTCTTCAAATCCTTCTACTTCAGCAGATGCACCCACACCTAGATGGTGATCCATGATGTTGTGACCTAATTCTCCTGAATCATTCCCCATACCATTAGGAAATCGGTCAGACTTAGATTGTAAAAGAATGGAGGTTGTAGGTACAGTAGAAGCGCAAAGGAAAATAACTTTTGCGTTAAATTCCAAAACTTCTTTAGTTTCCGTATCAATAACACGAACGCCCGTTGCACGTTTGCTATCAGCATCATACATTACTTCTGAGGCAATTGAATTTGGTCGGAGGGTCATGTTTCCTGTAGCTTCAGCTGTAGGTAGAGTAGAAGAGTTGCTACTAAAGTAGGCTCCAAATGGACACCCTCTCATACAACGGTTTCTGTACTGACAGTTACTTCTTCCTTGACCTGGCTTCGTACCTTCAGTGATGTGTGCAGTTCTACCAATAGTAATGATTCGATCCGAATAGGTTTCTGCCACAGATTTTTTTAACACATCCTCCACACAGTTTAACTCCATGGGTTTTAAATAATTTCCGTCAGGAAATTGAGGAAGACCTACATTTTCGCCACTGACTCCAATAAATTGCTCTACATAATGATACCATTGTTCCATATCCTTGTAACGAATAGGCCAATCAACAGCAACTCCGTCCTTAGCATTTGCAGTAAAATCAAAATCTGTAAGTCGGTAACTCTGACGTCCCCACATCAGGGAACGACCCCCTACATGATAGCCGCGCATCCAGTCAAAACGATTGGTTTCGTTGTAAGGGTGCTTTAAATCATCAACAAAAAAGTGCTTGTTTGATTCTGTCGTAGTATATCGTGTTCTACTTTGTTTGGCTTGATTAATTCTTGTTTCGTTTGTAATGACATCCCCAGTCTTGTAATCCCAAGGATCATTATTCATGGTGGGATAGTCCTCAACATGTTTTACCATAGGACCGCGCTCAAGGACAAGAGTTTTTAATCCTTTTTCGCACAATTCTTTTGCAGCCCAGCCTCCACTGATTCCTGTACCTACTACTATGGCATCGTAATTTGTTTCCATCAATTTGTTTTTTTTGTTCTTAGGATTCCAAATATAATTATTTTTAGCTTCTATTTTAATAATTTGAATATATTTAAGGCACTGAAAATAATTTGTCTTAAAAAAAAGTATTCTGTATTCCTATCAAGGTTTTTGTGCTTTTTTTAAAAACTGAAATTATTTATGAAACCAAATAAAAAAACTTTACAATGAAATCTTTTGCTCTCTCTTTAATTACTCTAACCTTAGTGTTTGCTTGTCAAAATCAAAAAAAAACAACTCCTCCTCCAGCAGAGCCCTTTTTCAACCTATCTCTTGCTCAATGGTCATTTAACAAAAGCTTTCGTTCCGGTGAAATTTCACCCTACGAATTTGCTCGTTTAGCAAATGAATTGGGATTTCAAGGGTTGGAATATGTCAATCAACTCTATCCTGATGTTATGGAAAGTGAGGATAAGCAGGCTGCTCTTGCCGCATTTGTGGAAAAAAACAATGCTCTTGCTGCTCAATACAATATGCAAAATGTTTTGATCATGATTGATAATGAAGGCGATCTCGCTAGTTCAGATGAAGCTACACGGATGCAAGCTATAGCAAACCATAAATTGTGGATTGATGCAGCAAACCAAATGGGGTGTAGTGCCGTGCGAATGAATCTATTTGGAGAGAAAGATCCAGAAAAATGGGTTGCCAACTCCATTTCAAGCCTCTCGGATTTGGCAGACTATGCTGCAGATAAAAACATTAATGTCATTGTAGAAAATCACGGTCGTTTGAGTTCAAATGTTCCTTTTTTGATGCAAGTCATCAATGGTACTGGAAAAACAAATTGTGGAACCTTACCGGATTTTGGAAACTTCTGTATTGCTGAAGAAGGCTATGGATCCCTTTTCGATGGGAGTTGTAAAAAAGTTTACGATCCCTACCAAGGGGTATCGGAAATGATCTCGTCCGCTTTTGGAGTTAGTGCCAAAGCATACGATTTTGATGCCGAAGGAAACGAAACGACCTTGGATTACCGGCGCTTAATTTCAATTGTAAAAGAAGCCGGATATAATGGGTTTATTGGTGTAGAATATGAAGGAGATCGTATAAGTGAAAGAGACGGGATCATCGCTACTAAAAACCTGTTAGAAAAAATTGGAGCGACCTTGTAATGATGAAGTTGACTACCAAACTTCAGCTTTCGCTGCTTTTTTTTCTTGAATTTTTTGTTTGGGGTGGTTGGTTTGTAACCATGGGTACTTTTCTATCCCAAACCTTTAATGCTAGTGGAAGTCAATTAGCAATGGCATATGAAACCCAATCCATCGGTGCCATTATCGCTCCTTTTATTATCGGTCTGATTGCGGATCGGTATTTTGCTGCACAGAAAATTTTGGGGATACTCCACCTTGTTGGCGCAGTCTTACTTTTTCTTGCCAGTCAAGCGGGAAGTTTTGCTAACTTTTATCCGTATATTTTCATGTATATGCTTTTGTATATGCCAACCCTAGCTCTTGCAAATTCAGTTGCTTTTCATCAAATGAAAAATCCTTCCAAAGAGTTTGCACCGATCCGCGTACTTGGAAGCATGGGCTGGATTATTGCTGGATTGACCATAGGATTTTTAGCTTGGGAAGGAAGTCAAGTCCTTAAATATACCTTTTATATGGCGTCAGCAGCTTCTGCCGTTTTGGGCGTGTATAGTTTCTTTTTGCCAAACACGCCTCCAAAAATTGACAAAACCCAAAAAGTTAATTTAAAAACAATCTTAGGATTAGATGCGCTGGCTTTACTGAAGGACCGAAGTTATCTAATTTTCTTTTTAGCCTCTGTTTTGGTATGTATTCCTTTGGCATTTTACTACCAGCATGCCAATCAATTCTTAAATGAAGTGGGCATGCAGGCCGCAGCATCCAAAATGGTGATGGGTCAAATTTCAGAAGTCTTCTTTTTGCTGTTGCTTCCTATTTTTTTAAATCGGTATGGACTCAAAAAAGTACTCGTTTTTGGGGTACTTGCTTGGGGGCTGCGCTATCTTTTATTCGCCTATGGCGATGCTGGAGAAAATACTTGGATGCTACTTTTTGGCATCATTCTGCATGGGATTTGCTACGACTTTTTCTTTGTTTCAGGTCAAATATATACCGACTTTAAAGCAGGAGAGCAGTATAAAAGTTCTGCCCAAGGACTCATTACCCTTGCTACCTATGGCGTTGGAATGCTAATCGGTTTTCGATTTGCAGGATGGCTAACGGATCAATATGTGAGTAATGAGGGACATTTTTGGAAAGAAATTTGGATTCAACCTGCCATTTTTTCTTTTCTTGTATTAATCTTATTTTTAATTTTTTTTAAAAACGAAACCATTAAAATCAAATCAACATGAGTAAAATCAGACTAGGTGTTTTAGGAGGAGGAGGAGATTCTCTAATTGGAGTACTTCACCGTGTAGCATCAAACATGTACGACCGTTATGAAATTACAGGAGGGGTTTTTAATCCCATCTATGAAGAGAACCTCAAATTTGCTAAGCAAATTGGTGTCAATACAGATCGTGTCTATATCGACTTTGACACGTTTATTGCAGAGGAAATAAAAAAGCCTAAGGAAGAACGCATTGAAGTTGTATCTGTACTTACACCAAACTTTTTGCACTACCCAATGGCAAAAAAACTGCTTGAGAATGGATTTCACGTCATCTGCGAAAAACCCTTAACTACCTCCTATGAGGAAGCTAAGGTGTTGGAAGCGCTGCAGAAAAAAAACAATGCAATCTTCGCAGTAACCTATACCTATACCGGCTATCCTATGGTGCGCCATATGAAACACATGATTGCTCAAGGTGAACTAGGAGACATTCAGAAAATTGATGTACAGTATTATCAAGGGTGGATAAATCCTGTGATTCACAATCCAGAAGTTCGGAAAACCGTTTGGCGTTTGGACCCTAAAAAAGCCGGGATTAGTTCTTGTATAGGCGATATCGGAACCCATGCTTTTCAGATGACAGAATATTTAACCGGTATGGAAGTAAAATCTGTATTGGCAGATCTCAATATGCTTTATGAAGACAACACCTTAGATATTGATGGTACCGTATTAATTCGTTTTTCCGATACCGTAAAAGGTGTTATTCGAGCCAGTCAAATCGCTACTGGGGAAGAGAACGGTCTTACCGTAGCAATCTATGGAAAAAAAGGGGCCTATCGATGGGAACAAGAAAATCCAAATTACCTTTATCACTTAAAAGATGATGAAGCCCGAAGAGTGATTAAACCCGGAAATGCATACACTTCTCCGGTAGCCCTGGATGGAACAAAACTCCCTGGAGGACATCCTGAAGGTATTTTTGATGCAATGGGTAACATCTACAAAGGTGTTGCAAAAGCGTTGAGAGGAGAGAAAGCATTTGATGGAGAATACCCCAACATGAACGATGGGGTTCGAGGAATGTTATTTATAGAAAAAGTGGTAGAATCACATAAAAAAGGAAACGTATGGTTCAGCATGGAAAATCAATGAAAACAATTAAAGGTCCAGGAATATTTCTAGCCCAATTTGTTGACAGTCAAGCCCCTTTTAATAGTTTGGACGGGATGTGCAAATGGGCTTCTGATCTGGGATATAAAGGAATTCAAATTCCAACTTGGGAGACTTTTTTAATCGATTTAGATAAGGCTGCAGAAAGTCAAACCTACTGTGACGATTTGAAAGGAAAAATCAATTCCTATGGTCTTGAGATTACGGAACTCTCAACTCACTTGCAAGGGCAACTGGTTGCGGTTCACTCTGCCTATGATTTGATGTTCGACAACTTTGCTCCTGATGCGTACAAAAGAAATCCAAAAGCTCGTACGGAGTGGGCAATAGATACAATGAAAAAAGCTGCCCTCGCTAGCAAACGTCTTGGACTAAATACCCACGCTACCTTTTCGGGTGCGCTTCTATGGCACACTTGGCACCCTTGGCCACAACGACCCAACGGATTGGTTGAACTAGGTTTTAAAGAATTAGCAAAACGCTGGAAACCGATATTGGATGTATTCGATGAAAACGGTGTTGATGTTTGTTATGAAATTCATCCGGGTGAAGACCTTCACGATGGGGTAACTTTCGAACGCTTTTTGGAAGCCACAGGAAATCACAAGCGAGTGAATATTCTCTATGATCCTAGTCATTTTGTTTTGCAACAGTTGGATTATATCGAGTACATAGATCACTACCATCAATTTATCAAATCCTTTCACGTTAAAGATTCTGAATTTAATGCCACAGGTAAAAAAGGGGCTTTCGGAGGCTATGGGGATTGGATCGACAGAGCAGGAAGATATCGCTCTCCAGGTGACGGACAAATAGATTTCAAAACCATCTTTACAAAACTTACAGAATACGGTTGCGACCTTTGGGCAGTAATGGAATGGGAATGCTGCATTAAAAGTCCTGAACAAGGAGCTCGTGAAGGAGCCCCTTTTATTCAAAATCATATCATTGAAGCCACTCAAAAAACCTTTGACGATTTTGCTGGAGGGGCAACTGATGAACAATTTCTAAAAGACATTTTAAATTTATAATTATGAAAAAAATAGTGTTTTCAATCCTGATGCTTGGGTTTTTGACCAGTAGCAGTTTACCCCTTGAATTAACGAATCCTGAAACCAACGGAGACTGGGTGTCCTTGTTCGATGGGGAAACATTAACAGGTTGGCATCGGTTTAACAGAAACGGAGTCACCCCAATTTGGACAGCAAAAGACGGAGTCTTGACTTTTGATCCAGAACTCCGTCCTAAAGGCGATTACATCCATGACATCGTAACCGACAAAATTTTTAAAAGCTTCGAATTGTCTATCGAATGGAATATTTCTGAAGGAGGAAATAGTGGAATCTTTTGGGGAGTTCAAGAAGGGGAAGCCCATAACAAACCTTACTCTACAGGTCCGGAAATTCAGGTTTTAGATAACGAGCGCCATCCTGATGCAAAAGCAAATCCAAACTTTCACCAATCTGGTGCCCTATACGATTTGGTTCAGCCGAAAGTAAATGTATGCAAGCCTGCTGGTGAATGGAATCATATAGTACTCAAAATTGATCACAACACAAACGAAGGAAGCGTTACTCTTAACGGTACCCAAATTGTTGAATTTCCTTTAAGTGGTCCAGAATGGGATGCCTTGGTTTCCAATTCAAAATTTAATGACGATTGTAACTTTAAACGCTTTGGGAAATTCAAATCTGGAAAAATCGGATTGCAAGATCACGGAAATAAAGTTTCCTTTAGAAATATCAAAATCCGTGAACTTTAAAGACGTCCAACTATGATCATGTCCATGACGGGTTACGGGAAAAAAGAAACCCAATGGGAGGATAAACGAATCACGATTGAAATCCGGGCATTAAACAGTAAAAATGCAGATATAAATTTGCGAACACCCTCTTTTATCCGAGAGCTGGATACTGAGTTTCGCAAAATTATTGCAGCTAAAATGCAACGAGGTAAAATTGATTTAAATGTCTATATCGAATTTAATGGACAAAACGCTCCTACAAAAATCAATGAGGCTATCGTCAATTCCTATATGAAACAGCTGGATAAATTGGGGGAAACCCCAATCGCTGATCGATTAGCTATAGCGATGCGATTACCCGATACCCTTTCCTCTGAACGTGAATCCCTTAAAGAAGACGAAAAAAATGCCGTTTTACAACTTATGGACGAGGTCATTGAAGACATCAATACTTATCGAGCAGACGAAGGTGCTGCCCTCGAAAAAGACTTTCAATACCGAATTGATTTGATCGAAAAATATCTAGACGATATAGTCGAGATAGATCCCGAACGCGGTTTGAAAATCGAAGCAAAACTTAGAGATGCACTCGCCGAATTAAAAATTGAAACCGATGCCAATCGATTTGAACAAGAGTTGATTTTCTATCTTGAAAAATTCGATATAACAGAAGAAAAAGTGCGCCTTAAAAATCACTTAGATTACTTTAAAAAAGTGATGCAAAGCGATGAAGCCGTTGGAAAAAAACTGGGGTTTATCGCTCAAGAAATGGGTCGTGAAATTAATACGATTGGTTCCAAAGCGAACCATGCCGAGCTTCAGAAGATCGTTGTTCAGATGAAAGATGAGCTGGAAAAAATAAAAGAGCAATTATTAAACGTCCTTTAAGTTGAGTGCTGGAAAACTTATTGTTTTTTCTGCCCCCTCTGGAAGTGGAAAAACGACTTTAGTTCAACACGTATTAAGTCAAGATCTCCCTTTAGGATTTTCGATTTCAGCCACCTCTAGGCCTCCTCGGGGCAAAGAACAAAATGGCAAAGAATATTACTTTCTAAGTAGTAGCGAATTTAAACAGAAAATTCAAGAGAACGCTTTTTTAGAATATGAGGAAGTGTATCAGGACACCTTTTACGGAACACTGGTATCTGAAATTAATAGGCTTTGGGCAGCAGGAAAACACGTCCTATTTGATATCGATGTAATGGGAGGACTAAACATCAAAAAAAAATACCCCAAGGAGACTCTGGCTGTATTTGTAAAACCCCCTTCTTTGTCAGCTTTGGAAGAACGCTTGAGAAAAAGAGCTACGGACAGCGAAGAGAAAATTAAAGAACGCCTAGCTAAAGCGGAATCTGAAATGCTTTATGCTCCACAATTTGACTCTTGTTTGGTTAATGATGATCTCGAAGTAGCCAAAAAAGAAGTTGTCCAGTTGGTAACCAACTTCATTAATTCCTGAAGGATGCCTACCTTTACTCGGTGAAGAAAGTCGGTTTGTTTTTTGGTACTTTTGACCCTATCCATAATGGACACCTAACCTTAGCGAACCACTTTGCTAGTGAGTCCGATTTGGATTCTGTATGGTTTGTCATCACGCCACAAAACCCTTTTAAGTTAAATTTTAAAATGCTTCCTAACGAGAATCGTTTGGAGCTTGTTCGGCTAGCTATAAAAGGATCTACAAAGCTTGATGTGAGTACCGTCGAGTTTGATCTCCCAACTCCAAACTATACCTATGATACCCTCACACATTTGGAAAACAAATACCCTGAAATACAATTTGCTTTACTCATGGGTGAGGACAATATGGTAACTTTTCAAAAATGGAAGCAGTATCAATCGATTTTAGATCGTTTTGAATTGTATGTCTATCCGAGAAAAACCCAATATTCAATTCCTGTAGAATTTAAAAAACACCCCAAAATTAAATGGACAGAGGCTCCTTTAGTTGAAATCACCTCCACCGACATCCGCAATAGAATCCAGCAGGGTAAAGAAATAAAATCAAACCTCCCTCTTGAAGTTTGGAATTGTATTTTGAAAAAAGGATTTTACAGCAACTAATTCTACTCCACTTTCTTTTTTAAAATCCTGTTTTGTGAGAAAAGTCTTACGAATACTACTCGGGTAAAACAGTCGACAACTCTTAAGTTTGTTGACTTTTAAGCCCTAAATCCTAGGGCTTTTGAAAAAGACTAAATTCTAAAAAAATAAAAAGATGAAAATTAACAGCAGTTGGGCCGTAGGTGGAGGTCTCTTTCTTGGTTTAGGAACGGGCTTCTTTTTTTTAAAAACACATCCGCTCTATTTTGTAGGATGCCTATTTTTAGGATTGGGTTTAGGTTTACTGGTAGGATCTCAGGGAACAAATAAAAATTCCTAGACTTTTGATAAAAAACTAATTCAAAATTTGAATTAGTTTTTGGGTCAATGATTTTCTGCTCCAGTCTTTCAGATTGGGAAAGGTGTTTTTTAGTTGCCCTTTTTTTAAACTAGCTTTTTCTAAAAAGTGTTTAATTTCAGATATTCGGTCGGGTTGAATCATTTGAGCATTCGTTCCTTGCATCAAAAAACGTCCTGCCTCAGAATCTGGATCTCCTATGGACAAAATGGGTTTTTCAGTAGCGATGTATTCCAATAGCTTCCCAGAAATCATATCCTTTTGGGCTCCAGAAAATATAATATTCAATAATAAATCTGCGCTTTTCATGAGCTCTATAGCTTTTTTATGAGAAAGATAGCCCGGTGCAATGATTTCGACCTGATCTAACTTTACTCTAAACTCCTCTAGAATTTCTTCTTGAATCTGACCTGCCAAGGAAAGACAAATAGTATGTTCATTTTGCAACGAATAAAGGGCGTCTAACACCCCCTGATACTCCTGATTGGTGGTTAGTAAGCCGGTGTAAACAATGTGAAACTTGGGATGCTGGGTATTTGTTATCGAGTTCATCAACTCATCGTCAAAACCGTTTGGAATCACGTGATAATTTTGGTCATGAACAAGACTTTTTAAATACTCCTGAAAATCTCCCCCAACGGTAGTGATCACCTCATCCGCATTGTGTAGAATATTTTTTTCTTGCTCTCGATCTTTGTTTTTTGCTCGAGCTGTTCTGTAAAGCTGAGCATTATAGAATAAGGTAACCCACGGGTCTCTAAAATCGACCACCCATTGAAGACCAAATTCTTTTTTTAATTGTGCCCCTACCCAATGTGAAGAATGAGGAGGACCTGTAGTGATGACTCGTTCGATACCCTCTTCAAGTATCCATTGTCGAGCTGCCTTCAGGGCATAAGGTCGCCAACCTTTTCGTGCATCGGGAATAAAATAATTTCCTCGAATGAAAGCCGCAATTTTTTCAAACAAGGATTGAGTTGCCACTACTCCCTGAGGAATTCCCTTATTTGAAGAAGCTGAACGTATTCTGGAATACCACCTCAACGGCTCTCGAGTAGAGGTTCGTAGGGTGGGGATATCTTCAACTTCAGAGACTAGGCTGGAATCTAGGAGGGGATAAGAAGCTTTTTTTTTGTCAACGGTGAGCACATAAGGTTGCCATCCTAAGGCCTTGAGGTGTTTTGCAAAGTACATCCATCGTTGTACTCCCGAACCTCCTGAAGGTGGCCAGTAATAGGAAATAATAAGAATTTTATTAGCTCGTGCTTTCACGCGGATTTTTTGCCTTCCATAAAGGTACGGAAGAACAGGCTTCGCCGTAAAACAAACTTTTTGCTACAGGTTGCAATCTTCGGATCAGCTGAACATAAGCATCTTTAGGAATGCTGGGATCGGAACAGCCTTTAATCATAAGAGGTTTGTCTCTGAAAGAGGCCAGCTCTAATTCTGCAATTTTTTTTGAGAACAAATGGCGTTCTAGATCTTCCAAAGTACCCAGTACAATCTCTTTTGCGAAAGGTGCTAAATGACTCGTAACCAAAAGAACTGCCCATGCCGGTAAAATGGCGTCAGTAGAACAGTTAACAGCAATGTAGTGATCTTTATAGGCAGACCAATTTTCTTGATTGAGTAATTCTCGAAAAGGTTTTTCTCTTAAAATTAGTCCCTCATCCAACCATTGAGAAAGATCGATTAGGGTACGTTGACCCTCAGGAATCCAATCCTCTAAATCTATATTAATTAGGGGACTTTTAGCAACCTTATTTACGATTGTTTCTTCCATCTTTTATAACATTCCCAGTTCAAGCTTGGCTTCTTCACTCATCAAGTCTTGAGTCCAAGGAGGGTCAAAAGTGATTTCTACCTCTGCGCTTTTTACCTCATCTAGCGATTTTACTTTCTCCTCAACTTCCATGGGTAAAGACTCTGCAACAGGGCAATTTGGAGTAGTTAAGGTCATCAAAACTTTAACTTCCATGTCCTCGTTGACAAACACATCGTAGATCAATCCCAATTCGTAAATATCGACTGGGATTTCTGGATCGTAAATGGTTTTTAAAACATTGACAATTTTTTCGCCCAAGGCTCCAGTATCTTTAGTTTCTGACATTTTTTCTAGTTCAGTTGCGTTTGAAATGCCACTGCGTACATTTTGATTTGTTTAATCATTGAAACCAAACCGTTGGCACGTGTGGGTGATAAATGCTCTTTTAATCCAATTTTATCGATAAAATCAGTATCCGCTTCCAAAATTGCTTTGGGATTTTGATTGGAAAAAACCCGAATTAGAATCGCTATAATTCCTTTTGTAATTATGGCATCACTATCCGCAGTAAAAACCAACTGATCTCCTTCAAGGGAAGCGTGAACCCAAACCCTACTTTGGCAGCCTTTAATGATATTGTCATCGGTTTTGTGTTCCGCTGCGATCAGAGGAAGTGATTTACCTAGATCGATCATGTGCTCATAGCGTTGTGTCCAATCTTCAAAAAGGGAAAACTCCTCAATAACCTCCTGCTGTCTCTCTACAATGCTTTCCATACTCAAAATTAAAAATTTTATTGTAACATTTCAACAGCCTTTCGGACACCAATCACAAGCCGATCTATTTCTTGTTTGGTATTGTAAAAGGCAAACGATGCTCTAACCGTACCAGGGATTTGGTAAAAATCCATAATAGGTTGAGCACAGTGATGCCCTGTACGGACTGCAATTCCCATTTGATCTAAAATACTCCCGATATCATAGGGATGTATTTTACCAACATTAAATGAAATTACTGCTGTTTTTTTAGGGGCTTCTCCAAAAATTTTTAAACCCGGAATTTGAATTAGTTCTTTAGTAGCATACTCTAGCAATTCCGCCTCATAGGTCGCAATTGCCTCAAATCCGATGCTATTCATATAATCTAGTGCTGCACCAAAGGCGATTCCACCAGCGATGTTAGGAGTACCCGCTTCAAATTTATGTGGTAAATCTGCATAGGTCGTTTTTTCGAAAGTAACTGTAGCGATCATTTCTCCTCCTCCCTGATAGGGTGGAAGTTTATTTAATAAAGATTCTTTTCCGTAAAGCATTCCAACTCCTGTTGGTCCACACAATTTGTGAGCAGATGTTACATAATAGTCCACATCCAGTTGTTGAACATCCGGTTTGATATGTGGACAGGCTTGTGCACCATCTATCAAAACCTCCGCACCTACAGCATGGGATTTTGAAATAATTTCTTCAATGGGGTTTAGGGTTCCTAAGGCATTAGAAACGTGATTGACAAATACCAATCGTGTTTTTGAATTCAATAAACTCTCAAAAGCATTCATGTCCAAAGTCCCTTGCGGAGTCATTGGGATGACTTTTAAAAAGGCCCCTGTTCGTTCGCAAAGCATTTGCCAAGGGACAATATTCGAATGATGCTCTAAGGCGGAAACAAGTAGCTCATCTCCTTCTTCTAGCAAACGAGTATAGCCTGAAGCTATAAGATTGATGCTCTCTGTCGTCCCTGCGGTAAGGATGATTTCATGAGCGTGAGCGGCATTAAAATGCTTTTGTACAGTCCTCCGAGCTTGTTCATAAGCATCGGTAGCTTCCTGGCTTAATTTATGGACCCCACGGTGTATATTGGCATTTAGTCGGGAATAATAATCGACGATGACCTCGATAACTTGGCGCGGCGTTTGCGACGTTGCAGCATTATCAAAATAAACCAAATCCTGACCATTGACTTTACGTGAAAGAATGGGAAAGTCTGCTCGAATTTTATTTACATCAAACATCTACAATTCAAATCCTAGGTTAACACCAAGCTTTTTTGCAATCTGACCGTTGATTCGTTTTTTTAGGGAGGGAAGTTGTACACTTTCCAATACATTATTGGCAAAAGCATATGTCATTAGTGCCTTGGCTTCCTTTTTGGGAATCCCTCGGGATCGGAGGTAGAAAAGGGCTTCTTCATCCAGTTGTCCTATAGTACAACCGTGAGAACATTTTACATCGTCCGCAAAAATTTCAAGCTGTGGCTTGGTGTTTACGGTAGCTTTGTCATCCAAAAGGATATTGTTGTTTTGCTGGAAAGCATTAGTCTTTTGAGCAATTTTATCTACTAATATCTGACCGTTAAAGACCCCCTCAGAACGTTCTGAAAAGATGCCTTTGTAATCTTGGTGACTTTCACAATTCGGTTGGGCATGATGTACGAGTGTAGTGTGATCTACATGCTGCTTTTCATGTAAAATGGTAACCCCTTTTAGCGTAGATAGGATATGCTCCCCTTTATGGAAAAAACGCAAATTGTTTCGCGTCAATTTTCCCCCTAAGGAGAATGTATGCACGCTGGCATGACTTTTTTGCTCTTGAACAATATAGGTGTTGTCTATTAGCGATGCCGAAAGAAGATCGTTTTGAAGTTTATAGTAATCCAAAAATGCATCTTGATGAACATAGATTTCCGTAACACAGTTTGTGACCACAGGATGCTCTTTCAAACTTTGGTGGCGTTCGATGATTTGAACATGGGCGTTTTGATCAACCACAATTAAATTTCGAGGTTGTAACCAAAGTGCATTTTCGTTACCTGAAGAAAAATGAATGATTTCAATAGGCTTTTCAGCCACAACACTTTTAGGAATGTAAATGTACGCCCCTTCCTTTGCATACGAAGTATTCAAGGCGGTAAGACTATCATCCTCTGGAGCAATTTTATTGAAATACGTGTTGATTAACTCTTTGTATTTTGGTTTTGATAAGGCTGCTGACATTAAGCATACATCCAAGCCGTCATGTGTAGTATTTGATAAAAAGGGACTGTATACCCCGTCAATGAAGATTACTTTATAGGTATCCGTATCGTAGAGGAAGTATTTTTTGACATCGTTGACATGAATACTATTTTCAGATCTTGGATACAAAGCATAATCTTTTTGGAGTAAGGCGTCCAAAGAAGTGTATTTCCATGCCTCTTCTTTTTTGGATGGAAATCCTTTCTCTTCAAAAACTTTAAGCGCTGCAGCACGAACTTGGTGAACGCTATCATTTAAATTGAAGTCCTCTTCAAAAGCGAGATGTGAAGAAATCAGTTTTTCTTTAAACTCCATGTGATGCCAATTCTTTAATCCAGTCGTATCCTTTCGCTTCTAATTCGTGAGCCAACTCCTTGGTGCCTGATTTTACAATCTTACCATCAAAAAGTACATGAACAAAATCCGGAACTATGTAATCCAGTAAACGCTGATAGTGTGTAATTACAATTATGGCGTTGTCCTTGCTTTTTAGTTTGTTGACTCCATTTGCCACAATTTTTAAGGCATCAATGTCAAGTCCTGAATCCGTTTCATCCAGTATCGAGAGCGAAGGTTCTAACATGGCCATCTGAAATATTTCGTTCCGTTTTTTTTCACCACCTGAAAATCCTTCATTGAGGGAACGTGACAAAAACTTGGAATCTATATCCAACATTTTAGCCTTTTCTCTAATTTTTTTGAGCAATTCACTCGCAGGCATATCGTCCAAGCCTTTTGCTTTGCGATTGGCATTAATGGCTGTTTTGATAAAATTGGTCACAGATACTCCAGGAATTTCTACCGGATATTGAAAAGAAAGAAAAATCCCTTCATGAGCGCGTTCTTCTGCGTCCAATTCAGCGAGATCTTTACCCTTTAGGAGCATTTTCCCTTTGGTTATTTCGTAATCTTCATTTCCCGCAATGAGAGAGGAAAGTGTACTTTTACCCGAACCATTCGGCCCCATAATAGCGTGAACTTCTCCTGCTTTAACATCCAGATCAATTCCTTTAAGAATAGCTTTACCGTCTACTTCGGCATGTAAATTTTCTATTGTTAACATATATGTTATTTTATCCTACAGATCCCTCTAGGGAAATTTCTAATAATTTTTGTGCCTCTACAGCAAATTCCATTGGAAGCTTGTTCAATACCTCTTTGCTGAAACCATTAACGATTAAGGCAATTGCTTTTTCGGTATCGATTCCTCTTTGATTACAGTAAAAAATTTGATCTTCTCCAATCTTACTGGTTGTGGCTTCGTGTTCTATTTGAGCTGAGTTGTTCTTGGCTTCTATGTAAGGGAAAGTATGCGCTCCGCAGTCGTTACCCATAAGCAAAGAATCACATTGGGAAAAGTTTCGTGCATTTTTTGCACGAGAACCTACTTGTACTAATCCTCGATAACTGTTTTGGGATTTTCCCGCAGAAATTCCCTTTGAAATGATTGTACTTTTGGTGTTTTGACCAAGATGAATCATTTTAGTTCCTGTGTCTGCTTGCTGATAATTATTGGTTACTGCAATCGAATAAAACTCTCCTACAGAGTGATCCCCTTTCAATATACACGAGGGATATTTCCATGTAACTGCAGAGCCCGTTTCTACTTGTGTCCAAGAAATTTTAGAGCGATCATGACAAATTCCGCGTTTTGTTACGAAATTAAATACGCCCCCTTTGCCCTCTTTATCCCCAGGAAACCAGTTCTGTACTGTAGAATATTTTATCTCAGCATCGTCTAAAGCGATCAATTCTACAACTGCTGCATGCAATTGATTTTCGTCTCTTGAAGGTGCGGTACAGCCCTCCAGGTAACTTACATAGCTGTTTTTATCTGCAATAACTAATGTCCTTTCAAATTGCCCTGTTCCCGCTTGGTTAATCCGGAAGTACGTAGATAATTCCATAGGGCAACGAACTCCTTTGGGAATATAACAAAATGATCCGTCGGTAAAGACAGCACTGTTAAGACCTGCATAATAATTATCTGAAGGAGGCACGACGCTTCCCATGTATTTTTTTACTAATTCGGGATGCTCTTTAATCGCCTCTGAAATTGAACAAAAAATAATCCCTTTTTTTGCCAAAGTGTCCTTGAACGTAGTAGCAACAGAAACGGAATCCATCACGATATCCACAGCTACTCCTGAAAGTTTCTTTTGTTCATCTATGGATATTCCCAATTTTTTAAAAGTCTTGAGCAATTCAGGATCAACTTGGTCCAAACTATCGTATTTAGGTTTGGATTTTGGAGCAGAATAGTAGGAGATCGCTTGTAAATCAGGTTTGACATACTGAACATTTGCCCAGTCTGGTTCTTTCATTGCAGACCATGTTTCAAATGCTTTTAACCGCCATTCCGTCATCCACTCGGGTTCGTTTTTCTTTTTGGATATACTTCGTACAACATCTTTATTTAATCCGCTAGGAAATGTATCCGATTCGATATCGGTGTAGAAACCGTATTCGTATTCTTTTGTTTCTAACTCTTTTTTTAGTTCCTCTTCAGTATAAGCCATATTTTGTTCTTTTACAGTGAAAAGCTTTCTCCACAACCACAAGTTCTTTGTGCATTTGGATTGTTAAAAACGAATCCTTTTCCATTCAGTCCCCCTGAAAATTCAAGGGTAGTCCCTATAAGATACAGCAGGCTTTTCTTATCGACCAAAATCTTTACTTGATTATCCTCAAAAAGTTTATCCTCTTCATGAACTTCTCGGTCAAATTTCAAATCATAAGATAAACCTGAACAACCCCCGCTTTTTACACCCACACGAACAAAATCGTTTGAAGGATCAAAGCCTTCCTCACGCATGAGCATCGCAACTTTATCTTTTGCCGTTTCAGCAACTTTTATCATCTAATAAAGAATTATTCTAAATAATATGCAAATATAGCCTATTTCCTTTGATTTACTCGGAAATCCTATTGTTTTAAACTATGCTCGAATTGAGGAATTTAATTCCAAACGGCAATAAAAAGATCTTTTCCTCCCTTAGAATTCTGAAAATCCCCAGAAGTACTTTCGGTGCTTCCGACAACTAAAATTTTGCCATTAGAAAAATTTGAGAGTGCCTCTCCCAGATCCAAGCCATTTCCAACCAGCGTATGACTGCTAAGTACCTCGCCATTTGCAAGAGTATAGACCAGAAGCACATCATTTTTCAAAGTGT